>ERZ1066122.181-NODE-181-length-69441-cov-9.721774_pt1 | contig 69441 bp, 27 predicted proteins | sample MGYA00382769_ERZ1066122 | MGnify/ENA primary metagenome ERZ1066122 (study PRJEB33369, sample SAMEA5778352) | biofilm metagenome | biome: Industrial cooling water; feature: Water cooling tower basin; material: Biofilm | place: United Arab Emirates | collected... | reverse complement strand
GTTCCAGTAGTTGTGAATTGCTTTCAAAAATGTACTTTTAACCACTATTCACAGGAGTAGGACAGGATTATAAAAACCCAACTGAGTTGTGAATTGCTTTCAAAAATGTACTTTTAACCACTATTCACAGGTTTACATTAGCCGATAAACAGGCTACGTTGGTTGTGAATTGCTTTCAAAAATGTACTTTTAACCACTATTCACAGGTTGTCATTGCTGTTGTTATTTGATTACACAGTTGTGAATTGCTTTCAAAAATGTACTTTTAACCACTATTCACAGGTAATTGCGAACAAAATTACAATAAAGATGTGTTGTGAATTGCTTTCAAAAATGTACTTTTAACCACTATTCACAGGACCAAAAGCGTGATGTTTTGGATCGGATCTGTTGTGAATTGCTTTCAAAAATGTACTTTTAACCACTATTCACAGGTGCAAAAGCAGTAGGGGTTAACTTTTTCTTGTTGTGAATTGCTTTCAAAAATGTACTTTTAACCACTATTCACAGGCGCTCCGTTAGAACAATCGTAGCTGACTGGTTGTGAATTGCTTTCAAAAATGTACTTTTAACCACTATTCACAGGCAGTTCAATGCCGATGCGACGGGCGTGTTTGTTGTGAATTGCTTTCAAAAATGTACTTTTAACCACTATTCACAGGAGTGTCTTTTTGTGCAGTCACCGCAACAGAGTTGTGAATTGCTTTCAAAAATGTACTTTTAACCACTATTCACAGGGAAGTTGTAGACATTGAAGCAATGCCTGCTGTTGTGAATTGCTTTCAAAAATGTACTTTTAACCACTATTCACAGGTTTATTTGGAAATTTAACACCGTAAACGAGGTTGTGAATTGCTTTCAAAAATGTACTTTTAACCACTATTCACAGGTCTCCCGCCGATTTGCGCAACTGCTCCAGCGTTGTGAATTGCTTTCAAAAATGTACTTTTAACCACTATTCACAGGATGATTTGTTAGATCGATCTATTTGCCATTGTTGTGAATTGCTTTCAAAAATGTACTTTTAACCACTATTCACAGGAAGCTAAAGCTATAGCAAAACAGGAACTATGTTGTGAATTGCTTTCAAAAATGTACTTTTAACCACTATTCACAGGTAGCGGGAATAAACAAGTTATGTGCAACCCGTTGTGAATTGCTTTCAAAAATGTACTTTTAACCACTATTCACAGGTCCATGCTTTAAAAAAATGCGCCTCCTAAGGTTGTGAATTGCTTTCAAAAATGTACTTTTAACCACTATTCACAGGTGAAATGTTCATGGAGGAGGATAGCCGCTAGTTGTGAATTGCTTTCAAAAATGTACTTTTAACCACTATTCACAGGCCGGAACGGATTTTTCACTACCTGAAGGCGGTTGTGAATTGCTTTCAAAAATGTACTTTTAACCACTATTCACAGGAGACGTAAACCGTTTTTACAGGCTAACCCAGTTGTGAATTGCTTTCAAAAATGTACTTTTAACCACTATTCACAGGGTTATTTTCTATAATCAAAACGGCGTGGTTGTTGTGAATTGCTTTCAAAAATGTACTTTTAACCACTATTCACAGGCAAAGTCGCTCGAAATATGCCGTGAAAAGTGTTGTGAATTGCTTTCAAAAATGTACTTTTAACCACTATTCACAGGTGTTAGTTAAATATGTACAATGGATATAGTGTTGTGAATTGCTTTCAAAAATGTACTTTTAACCACTATTCACAGGTCCGCGTGGTGAAAGTTGCAGAAAACCAATGTTGTGAATTGCTTTCAAAAATGTACTTTTAACCACTATTCACAGGAGTAGAACGTCAAGCCCCATTGCCTATAACGTTGTGAATTGCTTTCAAAAATGTACTTTTAACCACTATTCACAGGATAACCAAAAATCAAATTTTAAACAATCACGTTGTGAATTGCTTTCAAAAATGTACTTTTAACCACTATTCACAGGCCCCGATAGCGTGTTTTGCGCGTCAATCGCGTTGTGAATTGCTTTCAAAAATGTACTTTTAACCACTATTCACAGGCGGTAGCACGCTGTTAAACTGCACGTCGTAGTTGTGAATTGCTTTCAAAAATGTACTTTTAACCACTATTCACAGGTAGTCGAGCAGCACAAGAAGTCTGGCCGCGTTGTGAATTGCTTTCAAAAATGTACTTTTAACCACTATTCACAGGGACGGTTTGGATTTTAGAGCCAATCCAGATTGTTGTGAATTGCTTTCAAAAATGTACTTTTAACCACTATTCACAGGGTCAAACGATTACTCCGCGCACCCGATGCGTTGTGAATTGCTTTCAAAAATGTACTTTTAACCACTATTCACAGGCAGGTTGGTACAAACCGTCAGCGGTTGCAAGTTGTGAATTGCTTTCAAAAATGTACTTTTAACCACTATTCACAGGTCATTGCAAGAGCCGACTATTGAGCGCGGTGTTGTGAATTGCTTTCAAAAATGTACTTTTAACCACTATTCACAGGCTTTTCACGGCATATTTCGAGCGACTTTGCGTTGTGAATTGCTTTCAAAAATGTACTTTTAACCACTATTCACAGGTGTGCAATTTAAAGCAGATTTACCCGACGGGTTGTGAATTGCTTTCAAAAATGTACTTTTAACCACTATTCACAGGCTCCCGCTTCAAGCGATGGAAAGATATTGCGTTGTGAATTGCTTTCAAAAATGTACTTTTAACCACTATTCACAGGGGATTAATGTAAATATGAACGCTGGCAGAGTTGTGAATTGCTTTCAAAAATGTACTTTTAACCACTATTCACAGGGAATTTGAAACACAAATGTTCAATAACAAAGTTGTGAATTGCTTTCAAAAATGTACTTTTAACCACTATTCACAGGGCTACGTTGATAAAGAACGCCATTGATGAGGTTGTGAATTGCTTTCAAAAATGTACTTTTAACCACTATTCACAGGCAGTTCAATGCCGATGCGACGGGCGTGTTTGTTGTGAATTGCTTTCAAAAATGTACTTTTAACCACTATTCACAGGTCACGATCTGGAAGGAGCAGGACGCGCTTGTTGTGAATTGCTTTCAAAAATGTACTTTTAACCACTATTCACAGGAACGCATGATAACACGGTGCAGATTCGCTAGTTGTGAATTGCTTTCAAAAATGTACTTTTAACCACTATTCACAGGATTTTAGTCTGATAGACTACAATATTCTCTGTTGTGAATTGCTTTCAAAAATGTACTTTTAACCACTATTCACAGGGAAAGAAAGCGACATCAACCTGTCGATGCCGTTGTGAATTGCTTTCAAAAATGTACTTTTAACCACTATTCACAGGATTTGAAAGTAAAATTTAACATTTAAGCTAGTTGTGAATTGCTTTCAAAAATGTACTTTTAACCACTATTCACAGGTCGAGCATGAAGTATCGGCTACTCTTCTTAGTTGTGAATTGCTTTCAAAAATGTACTTTTAACCACTATTCACAGGAAAAGTACGAGCAGGATTTAATTAAGTACAGTTGTGAATTGCTTTCAAAAATGTACTTTTAACCACTATTCACAGGTTGTTATTGACGACCAGATTCAGGACCGTAGTTGTGAATTGCTTTCAAAAATGTACTTTTAACCACTATTCACAGGAAATAAACTGCCTACAAACGAACCGCCAAAGTTGTGAATTGCTTTCAAAAATGTACTTTTAACCACTATTCACAGGCTATGAAGTTAGCCTACAATACTCAATTGAGTTGTGAATTGCTTTCAAAAATGTACTTTTAACCACTATTCACAGGTTACTTTTGATAATGCCGGAGACGATTTGTGTTGTGAATTGCTTTCAAAAATGTACTTTTAACCACTATTCACAGGTCAAGCGAGAAAACACCTTCGGCTTCATTAGTTGTGAATTGCTTTCAAAAATGTACTTTTAACCACTATTCACAGGTTTACGCGATCCAAGATTCGTTCTTGATCAGTTGTGAATTGCTTTCAAAAATGTACTTTTAACCACTATTCACAGGCGGTGAAAAAAAGTGGGTTGACGAAATTCAGTTGTGAATTGCTTTCAAAAATGTACTTTTAACCACTATTCACAGGGGCAATGATGAGCGTCAACGCGATTTGCTTGTTGTGAATTGCTTTCAAAAATGTACTTTTAACCACTATTCACAGGACGGCAAAATGACGGGCGTTGCTGATATTAGTTGTGAATTGCTTTCAAAAATGTACTTTTAACCACTATTCACAGGAGAAGTTGAGCGAGGAAATCGACGCGTTGAGTTGTGAATTGCTTTCAAAAATGTACTTTTAACCACTATTCACAGGTTTTATTGAACTTATAAAGTCGCTCCATTAGTTGTGAATTGCTTTCAAAAATGTACTTTTAACCACTATTCACAGGGGAATATCAGCGGGCGCGGTATCAGATTATGTTGTGAATTGCTTTCAAAAATGTACTTTTAACCACTATTCACAGGTATTACCAATATTGTGGATTCCGACAATAAGTTGTGAATTGCTTTCAAAAATGTACTTTTAACCACTATTCACAGGGACGGCACGAAATTAAGTACTGAACAAATCGTTGTGAATTGCTTTCAAAAATGTACTTTTAACCACTATTCACAGGATACCTCGCGTAAATTGCTGGTATTCTGTTGAATAGCCGGTTCGTTTGGATATATAAAATAGCGTGTCGGTACAAGCTAGATGTACTGCCGTTTACCAATTTTTTAATCCAATCAAAACAGTTCAAGTTGCTGGCTGGGCTTTTCAGGTTCTACCTCTTTCTGGCCGTGAAAAATTTCCATCATTCCAAACTGCTTATCCGTAATCATCATTATTCCTACCTTTCCAAGTTTTGGAAGACTGTTCTTTACACGCCTGATATGTACATCCGCGTTTTCACGGCTTGCAGAGAATCGCAGGTAGATAGAAAACTGAAACATCATAAAACCGTCATCGAGTAATTTTTTGCGAAATCCCGCAGCCACTTTTCGCTCTGTCTTGGTTTCCGTTGGAAGATCAAAGAAGACTAATACCCACATAATGCGATACTGATTTAGCCGGGAATGTTTGTCGGCCCTCACCCGTATTCAGGATAAGTAATTTTTCGGGACGATCCTTTAAAGCACTCAAATAATGATGTTGTCGTCCGCGTCATTGCAATCATCAGAGGGCTGGTCTGACCACCAATAGCAACATCGATTACCGGAATTTGTAATAACTGCGTTTTTAAAGCGGTGGTCATTTCTTCAAAACTTTCACCTGAAATGGTTATTTCGCGAACAAGTGCATCTACATAAATTCGATAGGGCTCCATGACATCATCTGCCAGACAAAACGCGTTATACTTATTGCTATGGAAAATTCCGAAAGAAGGATGCAGACCACTACTTGATATTGCTCGTGCAGCGACCGCTCGCAGAATCGCATATCCATAGTTCAATAAAGCATTTGGAGCTATACCTTTTTGATTTCGGCTAAATTCCGGAATGTGCTCAAAAATCTTTTGAAAATAATATGCGGCTGCGATAGCTTCATGATTTTCACTATCCCCGCTTTTAACCTCGGAAGCCCAGCGGCGTAATTTTTTGGAGTTTATATTATACTCCTCCAAATGCGCGGCCTGATTTTGAATTTTTGCAGTAATGGTTTGCTGCCATAAACTCTTTTTAAGCGGCAAACTGGCATTCAATTGATATCGCATTCGCTCGGTCTGTTCGCTGTGACCAACCAGTGGTTGTAAAATGGAACAGGGGAGATGCTGTGTATCGCAGGTGATTACAGCGGTCTTGTTTTTAATCAGCTTAGTAAGCAAGCCATTCGTTATCGTGATCTGGGGATGCTCCAATATAATATAGCCCAAGTCTTCAATTGGAATTGTTTTCCCCGGTGATTTGTCTGGAAATTCAACTGCCAGTTGCTCATTTTTTGTTGAGAGATAAGCGGGGTTTGAGAATACAAGGGTGCGTTTGATCATGTCAGTCTGCTAATGAAGCCTAAGCGGTCGATATTAATTAATGAACATTTTTCCTTGATCATGATTGGCTTGCTATTAGCATCAAAAAGACATTTACCATCATTAAAATCTTGCATCCGCTCACTTTTGCTATTCGTTCCATTTTCATTTTTGATGATTTCTCGAGCGCTAGTATGCGGAATAAAATGACCTTCACCTCCAGTACAACTTACAAACTTATATATGTTTGAAGGCTTTAGACAGCTAATCGAATTCTCAGTATTTGTTTGAGTATCCAGGATTACGACCAGATCGTTAGGAGATAAGTGAAACTTCAGATTATGAAGATTATTTATTTCTGGACAACTTGTTAATCCTTGCTTTTGCCTTTCAATTACTTCATTTAATGGAACACTGACATAACTTCTCTTACCGGTAGAGTCCGTGTAGATCGCAAAGAAGAGATTAGTTCCCTTGGCTGCTTCAACATATTTTGACATTTTGTTTTTTGAAAAACCTACCTGAAATTTGCTGCCCATTTCAAAAATTCGAACCTTTTTAATTGGCTTGTGGGGCTTTCCGTCATTAAAGAATGAAATGTTTTTATTTAAATCTTCCAGTCCCTCCGGTGAAAATGCTACCTCCGGACTTCCCTTGTGCTTCAAATACGCTTTCAGTATTTTTTGAATCCCGGTATCGGTAATGCTTTCTATTGTCTTTATGTTAAAACTAGTGTCGACCGCTTTACGAGTAGCGGTAAGTATTTTGCCCTTAGGTAGTTTAACCCATGGTAAATTTACTTTTCCGGATACCGTCTCTTTGTGAATCGCTTTCCTGATCGCCCAATTGACGCCCGATTGTTTTACTAACGACTTAACCTTGACACCATCAACCTCAACAAACTTTTCATAGTAGTTGGTGGCTTTATTTATTACCCGAAGGTTTTGTTTGAAGCTAACTATTATCTCGTCAAGTCTATTTTTAGCATCTACTGTAAATGTCTCCCATGGTTTCAGGAAGCGCTTCGGAATCTCTCGCTCGATGATTTTACCTGTGCGTGGGTCAGTGTAAATTGCTTTTTCAAATTGCATTAACTTCCGTTTTAAATCATAGCGCTTTGTTTCTGATTTTGCGGATTGGTTATTCAGTAAGTTTACATGGTCCCGTGTTGCGCAGGCTATGACTAAGGCATCTAAAGCGTGATGACGATGATCGATTCTTTTTTTTGAGAAACCTGTTGAGTGTTCAATCGGGACAGTAGGCAAAAACTTTTGGTGTTTGTCGCTCCAGGCTGTGAATGATGTGGAATTTGTTAATCTGTTTAGTCGCTCAAATCTTGGAAGAATTATATCGTTCCAAACATCGTTAAGACCCCAATCCTGCTTTAAAGTTGTTGTTATCTTGCCATTCCCGGGCACGATGTTCTTGGAATTAACTCCTTCATCGCTTCCGTCTTCGACTCTTACAATGTTCGAAAGTGCTGAGGAAATGAATTTGCTTATGTAGCGCGTATCATTTATTTGCCGCTCAATCATCTTATCTGGAATCTCCTCCAAAAGTAAAATGGCGCGCTTGTTCCGACTTTTTTCGTAATGGCGCTTGACAAATTCTTCGTATTCGTCCTGTTTTAAAACTCTTATTGACGCTTGTCCCAACCCAGGCTCGATAATGGTGCCGCCGAACTGCTTGATGAACGGAAGTCCGAGATAGTTCCCTTTTAATTTGTTGACTGCGGATTCACAAATCACTTTGTTATTGAAACTATCATCAAAGTACAGACTCTGCGGGATGATATGTTCAATTTCATATTCGTGGGTGAAAAGTTTATTAAGCGGGATAATGTTACCGGTATACGGCGACCGGTATTTTTGCTCGAGCCACAGCTTATATCGTCTTAATTCTGAGGTGGATGGTTGAGCTGTTTTGCTGATCTTTAGAATGTCGTCATCTATTTCGATACCGGAGTTTAGTACGCCGTCTTCGTAGATTTTTAGTATTTCAAATTGCATGGGTGAAAACGGGCGCACGTTTTCAACGGTGCTGTCATGGAAGAGCTCTGCAAGTAGTAGTTTGATGCGAAGATTGGTATTTTCACTTTCGGTCAATTTGCTTGTCATTCTTTTTCGTTCGTTTGCAGACAGCTTCATGTCCCGACCTAATTCGATATGAATTTCATCAAAGAAATTTTCACGGCCATTGCCGAATTTAGTCCAGATGTCTCTTACGACGCGTAGCGCTTCAATAATTACCTGTTCAACAATAGGATTTCGAAGTGAATGTTGACGAAAGCTCCGAATGTAATGATCCAATTCATCAACGGATTTCCATTTGTTTAGTGAAGCTGCTTCGGAATGTCTGTTATAAACAATATATTGCGCAAGCCACAATGGTAAGCCTTGGAAATCGTTTTCAGTCTTATAATCAATTGCTTTATCACGTACTTTCGAACGGATTTCCTCATCGTATTCGCCTGTAATTATTTTTTCGATTCGGTTTTTAGATTGGTCGTCAATAGATTTCCAATCCCAAAAGCGACCTAATCTCATCAATGGTAATAATTTTTTAATAGCTTTTTCTGAATAGGAACCAAATTCACTTTCAAATGGTCGTATATTTCTGAAAGCTTCAAAGAAAGATGGTTCATCTATTTTTTGCTTTGCGGCAAATTTTCTCAAGGCTTTTTCATATTCTATCTTATCGGTAACAGAATATATAATATGCCATAGAGTGTATTCAACTTCCTTAGTTAGAAAGTCATTGGGAAGATTGACAACTTTGGCTATCTTAGTTGATATTAAATGGCGGGTTTTGTTGCATGGATATAACTTGTCCTCGACATAATTCCAGCGGTGCGATTTATCATTTAGCTTTAAAAATTTTAGAAGTGTTTTTTGGTCAATTTCATTCCTGTGATTTAAAAATTCAAAAAGCGCTTCGTACTCTTGAGGTGACTTAATAATTGTATTTGTTATATTGGTGTCATCTTCTTTTTTGTAAATGTGAAGATTAGAAAGCCATTGCCAAAGTCTAAATTCTTGGTAATAAGGATTAGATTTTGGTACTGCTTTCAAACTTTGAACACGTTGGACACCGTCCTTGTCAACATACGTTCTTGACTCTAATGGGCAATTTGCTATGTTCGATTTTTGACTTCGTAACGGTCTTTGATAGAAAATGATATCTTCAATAAATAAATGGACAAAATCTTTCCTCTTTAAAGTGTCCCGGTGTAGTTCGTTGTTTTTGTATAATTCTCGAATGCAATCATGAAATAAGTCGATGTTACTTAATTCAGGGTGAAATTCTCGCTGCTTTTGCAATATTTGGATCAGTTCTTTTTTGTAGAATTTTCGCTCAATAGTCCGGACGAGCTTTCCTTTTATCTTTTGAGTAGGATTTTGCAATAAGGAATTAAAGATAAATGTTCCCACTGATTTTCCAGAGGCATCGATCTCATGTTCTGTTTTTTTCTTTACTAATGTCCAATCGGTTTCTGTTGGTGCACGAAAATTCCGTTTTTCTTTTCCATCCTTTTCAGTCTTAATGCTACCATCCTGATTAAGTTCAGTGGTAACTATGAAATCTTTTACTTTACCTTTCCAATCGAACAGCGGCTTTTTGCTAGCTCGCCGGTAATTCCAGCCATTTTCAAGTTCTAATGTGTACCCAATTTCGGCTTTGCCTTTCTGCTGCTCGTCGGCAAATACATTGACAACTTTCAATGAGTGAAATTCAACCCGTTTATTTGGGTTTTCATCCTCTTCCTCGCCACGCAGTTGGTAGTATCCGCGCTTTTGATTGAAGTTAAGAATTATCCATGCAAGTTCTTGAGGTTCAATTTTTTCTGATAAAGCTTTTTTTCGAAGGTAATATATCGTCCAATCGTAAGGGACAGCGCGTTCAGTGCCATTTTCCTTTTTTAAAAATTCAGGCTGAGCTTTTTTGAAATAGTCAAGCATTTCCAGAAATGAGTTCTTGAAGATAAATCCTTCAGTATCATATGCCAATTTCGGTTCGCTATCTCCTTTGAACTTGCCGAAGCGTTTTTCGAAATCTATTTGATCTGCATAATGGGGAGGGAGATAACCTAAAAGGTTCAAGACGCGATGAAGCCTCTCTCTGCGTAGAAGATGACGTTCCCTGAGTCGTCGCATGCTACGATACTTTGTTCGCTCTGCAGTTTGAGACACCGAATTGCCTTTACCAAAATCGCCAAGAATATCTTGTGACATAGGTATTATTCGACTTCCCATTCCAAGAATTGCACCTGTTTTTTTTTCAAAATCTTGGTTGATCAACGCCCAACCTATACTATTGGTTCCTAAGTCTAATCCTAAAATAGTTTTCATACTCTTCTATTACGGCTCAAAAGTTAAAAAAAAAATTAATAAAACTTTTTTTACATTCTAGTTTTTTTCATCTTTGTACTACATTTTTGAAAGCAATTCACAATAAGGATTATTCCGTTGTGAAAACATCTAGTGCCTCGCCTATCTGCGGGGCTTTTTTGCGTTAGGGATTGCAGTGGCAGCCCGCAGCTGTGGGGAGTGGTAGGGGCGCGAGGACTATAACGGAAAGCCCGGCGGCCTTCGTAGAGTTCGGGAGACGGGTAATGTGCTTATGCCGCAACGCCCAAAAAAATTGGATAATTCTTTGCAGGAGGTTGCGGGTTTGTATTTTAAGTGTATCTTTGCCGCTCAAAATTTTAACGAAAGGAGGTGTTCATATGCTGATTATACCAATTAAAGACGGAGAAAACATTGACAGAGCGCTAAAGCGCTATAAGAGAAAATTCGACAAAACGGGTACCGTTCGTCAGCTCCGTGCGCGTCAGGCATTTGTTAAACCATCCGTCGTAAGGAGATCTGTTGTCCAGAAGGCTCAGTACATCCAGAAATTGCGCGACAGTCTGGAAGGATAGAAATTCCTTTTAGTTGGAATAGAGCGTCAACTTAGGTTTCGTACCTTTGGTTGACGCTTTTTTTTATGGATTATTCTCAGGCTTTTCACGATTACCTTTTGCTGGAGAAGCATTATTCGCCGCACACGGTTTTGGCCTATGTAACCGATCTGCAGCATTTTGGGACATTTTTGCGGACCGAGCATGACGGATTGACGTTCACCGAGGTTAATTATCCGATTGTGCGGTCGTATGTAGTGCATCTGGTTGATGGCGGACTGAACAATGTGTCGGTCAACCGTAAAATGTCCTCCTTAAAATCATTTTATCGTTTCCTACTGAAGATAAAAGCAATATCGGTAAATCCGATGGCGATGCACCGGGCTTTAAAAACGGCGCGAAACGTGCAAGTTCCCTTTTCTGAGGTTGAGCTTGCGTTCGTGTTGGACAATCTTACTTTTGAAGAAGGTTTTGCGGGGCTTCGGGACAAAATTATTATTGAGCTTTTCTATGCAACCGGTATTCGGCGTGCCGAGTTGATTAATCTAAAAGTGGCGGACGTGCATTCCGATACGTTAAAGGTGTTGGGGAAGCGGAATAAAGAGCGAATTATTCCGCTTTTAAGCAGTACTGCCGCTAAAATTCAGGATTATCTCAAAGCGAGGCAGTCGTTGCCGGGCCTGTTGGATACCGAATATCTGCTGGTATCGGAAAAGGGAGTTAAATTAACTGAATCGTTTGTTTATCGATTGGTAAATACCTACTTTAGTCAGGTCTCGGAGAAAGTAAAGAAGAGTCCGCACGTGCTGCGACACAGTTTTGCTACTCACTTGCTGAATCGCGGGGCAGATTTAAATTCAGTCAAGGAATTGCTCGGTCATTCCAGTCTTGCTTCCACACAGGTTTATACGCAGAGCAGTCTGGCGACGCTGCAGAAAGTTCATGGTGTGGCGCATCCCCGGAACAAACGGTAATTCCAATGTTTAATCTTTAATTTTTTAGTTATGAAGGTAAATGTTCATGCGGTTAACTTCACTGTTGACAGAAAGCTGGTTGATTTTATCCAACAGAGAATGGACAAACTGGAGAAGTATTGGGACAGGATCGTATCAGCTGATGTATTCCTCAAGCTCGATAACACAAGTGAAAAAGAAAATAAGATTGCGGAAATTATATTGTCGGTACCCGGGGATGATTTCAGGGTTCAGAAGCAATGTAAGAGTTTTGAAGAAGCCGTTGAACTGGCCGCAGAAGCTACAGAGCGACTGTTGGTGAAGCGCAAGGAGAAAATTCGGACTTATATTTAATAGACGAGTCAGGTTTAAACACAAAAAACGAATCAGCAATGATTCGTTTTTTTTTGAGGGGATGTAGGTTCAGAGGTTTTCTTTAAGCAATCGTTCCAGCTCGTTGGCCGGAAATACTCCCGATTGGCGCCATTTTAAATTTCCATTGCGAAAGATAATTAGCGTCGGCACTCCGCGGATTTGATATTGCGCTGCGATATGCGGGTTTTTATCGACGTCGATTTTTATGATGTCGGCCGTATCTCCCATTCGGTTTTTAACCTCGCTTAAGATGGGCGTTTGTGTTTTACATGGGCCGCACCATTCGGCATAGAAGTCGACGAGTACGGGTTTGTCTTTGTTAATCAGTTCTTCGAATGTCATCTTTACGTTTTTTGCCTGTGTGTTCCTTAATTGTTGATACTTAAATGTACGAAATACAGGTGAATTGTAAAAGTACGATCCTTAATTCGGATGCTCAGTAACTTTAGTTACGCAGAGAAAATTTCAGTAAAATGCTCGGTTATAGCGTTCGGAATCGGACATCAAAAAATCTTCTAACTTTTTTTTGAAAATGTTTTGTTCAAATTAATAATTGCTATACATTTGCAGTCCGTTAGAAATAGCGGGCTTTTTTAGAGTTGCCGGTGTAGCTCAGCTGGCTAGAGCAGCTGATTTGTAATCAGCAGGTCGTGGGTTCGAGTCCCTCCATCGGCTCAAAAAAATGCAGACCGGTTTATCCGGAAGTTCTTAAGAAATAGGGGAGATACTCAAGCGGCCAACGAGGACGGACTGTAAATCCGTTGGGAAACCTTCGCAGGTTCGAATCCTGCTCTCCCCACTAAATTTTTCGACCGAGACTGTGGCGAAAGTTTACTTTTGCGAGCAGGTGAAGGGAGAAAAATTTGGTAAGGGTTCACCCTTACGGATCACCGGCGCGAAGCGCAGGTAATCCTGGTGGGGGGAAGTAATAAAAAGGTGACCAACTTTTAAAACAGGTCTGGGCGTAAAAAATGGCGTCTGTTGTGAGAAAGTTGACGGTTTCGGCCGGTCGGCGGTGTAGGTTAAGCTGAAGGTAATTCAGGTTTTTAGGGGATGATGCTGCACTTTTGTTGCGGCTTTTCGCTTTCTTAAAAGCCACATTCGGAATCGGATGGAAAAGATAATGCCGGTGTAGCTCAGGGGTAGAGTGCTTCCTTGGTAAGGAAGAGGTCACGGGTTCAAATCCCGTCATTGGCTCAAGTTGTACGAATTGAACACTATTATAAACTAAGATTAAATTAACTAACATGGCAAAAGAGAATTTTAATCGGACCAAGCCGCACTTGAATATTGGTACGATTGGTCACGTTGACCACGGTAAGACGACTCTTACAGCTGCAATCACTAAGGTTTTGGCTGAAGCAGGTTTTTCTAAAACTGCTGCTAAGTCGTTCGATCAGATCGACAACGCTCCTGAGGAGAAAGAAAGAGGTATTACCATCAATACGTCTCACGTAGAGTACGAAACTGCTAACCGTCACTACGCTCACGTTGACTGTCCTGGTCACGCGGATTACGTTAAGAACATGGTTACCGGTGCTGCTCAGATGGACGGTGCTATCCTTGTTGTTGCTGCTACAGACGGACCAATGCCACAAACTCGTGAGCACATCCTTCTCGGACGCCAGGTAGGTATTCCGCGTATGGTTGTATTTATGAACAAAGTGGATATGGTGGACGATGCGGAGCTTTTGGAGCTTGTTGAGATGGAAATCCGCGACCTGCTTTCTTTCTATGAGTATGATGGAGACAACACTCCGGTTGTTCAGGGTTCTGCTCTTGGAGGATTGAACGGAGATCCAAACTGGGTTCCTAAGATCATCGAACTGATGGAGGCTGTTGACCAGTGGATTGAGGAGCCGGTACGTGACAACGCGAAGCCGTTCCTTATGCCGGTAGAAGACGTATTTACGATTACTGGTCGTGGTACTGTTGCTACAGGTCGTATTGAGACAGGTGTTGCAAACACAGGTGATGCAGTTGAAATCATCGGAATGGGTGCTGACAAATTGACTTCTACAATTACAGGGGTTGAGATGTTCCGTAAAATCCTTGACCGTGGTGAGGCTGGAGATAACGTAGGTCTTCTTCTGCGTGGTATCGATAAGAAAGATATCAAAAGAGGAATGGTTATCATTAAGCCGGGATCTGTTAAGCCACACGCTAAATTCAAAGCTGAGGTTTATATCCTGAAAAAAGAAGAAGGTGGACGTCACACTCCATTCCACAACAACTACCGTCCGCAGTTTTACGTACGTACAACTGACGTAACCGGAACAATTGCGCTTCCGGCTGGTGTTGAAATGGTAATGCCTGGTGATAACCTTACTATTGAGGTTACCCTTCTGAGCCCGATCGCTCTTAGCGTAGGTCTACGTTTCGCAATCCGCGAAGGTGGTAGAACTGTAGGTGCAGGTCAGGTTACTGAAATCCTTGACTAATTAGTACAGGAATATAGAAAGCCAGTAGCTTCGGCAGAAGTTACTGGCTTTTACTAAACGGGCATAGTTCAAGGGTAGAATAGTGGTCTCCAAAACCATTGATGGGAGTTCGAATCTCTCTGCCCGTGCAAAATTGTAAATCGCCTCTTGAACGGCGGTTCACCTAAACAACTACCGGATGAAAGTATTTGATTACATATCTGAAGCGTTTGAAGAATTAAAAACAAACGTAACCTGGCCGGAGTGGTCGGAAGTTCAGCGGCTCACCGTTGTAGTTGCTGTGTTTTCTGTCGTTTTTGCTTTGGCAACCTGGGGCGTTGACGAGCTTTTCGCCAAGTCGATTGCAGGATTTTTCAGTTGGATTAAATCTTAATTCGTTTTCCGATGACAGACACAAATGTGAAGAAATGGTATGTGGTCAGGGCTGTGAGCGGTCAGGAGAACAAGGTTAAGAATTACATCGAGACCGAAATCAACCGACTGGGAATGAGCGACTACATTTCGCAGGTGCTTGTGCCAACCGAGAAGGTGGTGCAGGTTCGTGATGGGAAAAAGATTACGAAAGATAGGGTGTATTTTCCGGGCTACGTGATGATTGAAGCTAATCTTTCCGGCGAAATTCCACATATTATTAAGTCGATTACCGGAGTAATCGGTTTTCTTGGTGAAACTAAAGGTGGCGACGCTGTGCCACTTCGTACAGCCGAAGTTAACCGTATGCTTGGAAAGGTAGACGAGCTTTCTGTGAAAACAGACAGCCACGCGATTCCGTTTAATATTGGTGAAACCATCAAGGTTATCGACGGGCCGTTTAACGGTTTCAACGGTACAGTTGAAAAAATCAATGAGGAAAAGCGCAAGCTGGAGGTTATGGTAAAAATCTTCGGACGCAAGACCCCGCTGGAGCTTGGCTTCATGCAAGTAGAAAAAGTATAATTGTTACACTTTTAAATATTCACATCATTCGCTTCCAATTGATAGATGTGCTAAAATTCTAAACAATGGCTAAAGAAGTTAGTAAGGTAGTTAAACTACAAGTTAAGGGAGGTGCTGCGAACCCGTCGCCACCGGTTGGACCTGCTTTGGGAGCTGCCGGCGTTAACATTATGGAGTTCTGTAAGCAGTTTAATGCGAGAACCCAGGATAAGCCCGGCAAAGTGTTACCGGTACAAATTACCGTGTACAAAGACAAGTCGTTTGACTTCGTCGTTAAAACCCCGCCAGCTGCTGTTCAGTTGATGGAAGCTGCAAAGCTAAAGTCAGGTTCCGGTGAACCAAACCGTAAAAAAGTTGCCAGCGTATCATGGGATCAGATCCGTACGATTGCTGATGACAAAATGGCTGATTTGAACGCATTTACCATCGAGAAAGCGATGAGTATGATTGCGGGTACGGCCAGATCAATGGGTATTACTGTAACAGGAGACGCTCCATTTTAATCGGAAGACATGGCAAAATTAACAAAGAAGCAAAAAGAAGCTGCGGCGAAAATCGACCGTAATAAGCTGTACAGTCTGAAAGAGGCCTCTACACTTGTAAAAGAGGTGGCATCGGCTAAATTCGATGAGTCTGTAGACATCGCTGTCCGCCTTGGAGTAGATCCGCGTAAAGCGAATCAGATGGTTCGTGGCGTTGTTACACTTCCTCACGGAACCGGAAAAGACGTTCGCGTTCTTGCCCTGGTAACTCCTGACAAGGAAGCAGAAGCAAAAGCTGCAGGAGCTGATCACGTCGGTCTTGACGATTACCTGCAAAAAATTAAGGACGGCTGGACGGACGTTGATGTTATCATCACCATGCCAGCGGTAATGGGTAAACTGGGACCTCTGGGACGTATCCTCGGACCTCGCGGACTCATGCCAAACCCAAAAACCGGTACCGTAACCATGGACGTGGCTAAAGCGGTACAGGAAGTTAAGGCGGGTAAGATCGATTTTAAAGTGGACAAAACCGGAATCGTTCATGCCGGAATTGGGAAAGTGTCATTCGATGCCGACAAAATTCAGGAGAACGCACACGAAATCATCCAAACATTAATTAAACTAAAACCGACTGCTGCAAAAGGCCAGTATATCAAGAGCATCCACTTATCGTCAACGATGAGTCCTGCGATTCCTCTGGATACCAAAGCAGTATAAGGCAGTAAAAAAGTAGTTATGACCAGAGAAGAAAAATCTAGAGTTATTGCAGAACTCACTGCCCAGTTGGCCGAGTCGAATGTAGTGTACCTCGCCGACATCAGCGGGCTGAATGCAGAAACTACATCAAACCTCAGAAGAGCTTGTTTTAAAGCAGGTATCCGTCTTGAGGTGGTGAAAAATACATTGCTTGAGAAGGCAATGGAAGCATCGGAAAACGATTATGGCGATCTGCCTTCGGTTCTTGCCGGAAACACATCGATCATGATTGCCGAGACCGGAAATGCTCCGGCAAAAATCATCAAGGAATTCCGTAAAAAAGAAGACAAACCAATCCTGAAAGGTGCTTTCATCCATCAGGCGGTATTTATCGGCGACAATCAGCTCGATGCTTTGATCGCTCTTAAATCTAAGGAAGAAGTTATCGGCGAGATCGTTGGATTGCTTCAGTCTCCTGCGAAAAATGTTGTTTCTGCCCTTAAATCGGGTGGTGGCAAGATTGCCGGAATCCTTAAAACCCTTTCTGAAAAGGAAGGATAACGCTCGCGCGCACTCAATAAATTATATTTTTTTACAAACTATTTAAAACGATAGAAAAAATGGCAGATTTGAAACAATTCGCAGAACAACTGGTTAACCTGACAGTTAAAGAAGTTAACGAGCTGGCTACAATCCTTAAAGAAGAGTACGGTATCGAGCCTGCAGCTGCTGCTGTAGTTGCTGGTCCTGCTGCTGGTGGTGGAGCTGGTGAGGCTGCTGCTGAAGAGCAAACAGAATTTACTGTAGTATTGAAAGATGCTGGTGCTTCTAAACTTGCTGTAGTTAAAGCGGTAAAAGAACTGACAGGCCTTGGACTGAAAGAAGCTAAGGATCTTGTTGATGCTGCTCCAACTAACGTAAAAGAAGCGGTTTCTAAAGATGAGGCTGAAGGTCTTAAAAAATCTTTGGAAGAAGCCGGAGCTGTTGTTGAGCTTAAGTAAGCCAAACGGTTTTGAAAAACTGGGTTTAGGCCTTGGACAAAGCGTCCAGCGGCCTAAACCATTTTTCGTATAATAAATTTTTTTCTGTTCTAAGCAGCTTTTAGTCGTAACGAAGAAAGAAACTAACCGGATACTTGGGTAGTTTTTAAAGATGTTTCGACACAAAAAGAAAAGTATCATCCAAAACAGTGTTTTACACGAGATTACTTTTTTAAAACAAAATTTTGTCCATTGATGATAACAAATCAGAATGAGAGATTGAATTTTGCCTCCACCAAGAACATTCCGAATTATCCGGATTTCCTTGATGTTCAGGTGAAATCTTTCAAGGATTTCTTCCAATTGGAAACCAAATCCGACGAAAGGGGCAACGAGGGGTTGTACAACACCTTCATGGAAAACTTTCCGATCACTGATACCCGCAACCAGTTTGTGCTGGAGTTCCTCGACTATTTTGTCGATCCGCCACGCTACTCCATACAGGAGTGCATCGAGAGGGGACTTACGTACAGCGTGCCGCTTAAAGCGCGCCTGAAGCTGTATTGTACAGATCCGGAGCATGAAGATTTTGAAACGATTGTACAGGATGTTTATCTGGGTACGATTCCGTACATGACGCCGAGCGGAACGTTTGTAATCAATGGAGCCGAGCGCGTGGTAGTTTCTCAGCTTCACCGCTCTCCGGGCGTTTTCTTCGGTCAATCGTTCCATGCCAACGGTACCAAATTGTACTCTGCACGGGTTATTCCGTTCAAAGGTTCATGGATTGAATTTGCAACCGATATCAACAGCGTCATGTACGCGTATATCGACCGTAAGAAAAAACTACCGGTTACTACTCTTTTCCGCGCTATCGGTTTCGAGCGCGATAAAGATATTCTTGAAATATTCGATCTGGCAGAGGAAATCAAAGTTTCCAAAACCGGACTTAAAAAATACATCGGCCGTAAACTGGCTGCGCGTGTCCTTAATACATGGCACGAAGACTTCGTGGATGAAGATACCGGTGAAGTAGTGTCTATCGAGCGTAACGAAATTATCCTCGACCGTGACACGATCATCGACAAAGACAATGTGGAGGCTATTATTGACTCCAACGTGAAGTCGATCCTTCTCCACAAAGAAGACAACAATCAGGCAGATTATGCCATCATTCACAATACGCTTCAGAAAGACCCGACGAACTCGGAAAAAGAAGCTGTGGAGCATATTTACCGCCAGTTGCGTAATGCGGAGCCGCCTGATGAGGAAACTGCCCGCGGAATCATCGAAAAGTTGTTCTTCTCTGACCAGCGTTATAACCTTGGTGAGGTAGGACGTTACCGGATGAATAAAAAACTCGGTCTTGATATTCCGATGGAAAAGCAAGTGCTTACCAAAGAGGATATCATTACGATCGTAAAATATTTGATTGAATTGATCAATTCCAAAGCGGAAATTGATGATATCGATCACTTGTCAAACCGTCGCGTGCGTACGGTAGGCGAACAACTTTCACAGCAATTTGGCGTAGGTCTGGCGCGTATGGCTCGTACCATCCGTGAGCGCATGAACGTGCGGGATAACGAAGTGTTTACACCAATCGACCTGATTAACGCCAAAACGCTTTCTTCCGTGATCAACTCGTTCTTCGGAACCAACCAGTTGTCACAGTTTATGGACCAAACCAATCCGTTGGCAGAGATTACGCACAAACGTCGTCTGTCTGCACTCGGACCAGGAGGTTTGTCAAGAGAGCGCGCAGGCTTCGAGGTTCGTGACGTTCACTATACGCACTACGGTCGTCTGTGTCCGATTGAAACGCCGGAAGGACCGAACATCGGACTCATCTCGTCGCTTTCTGTTTATGCGAAAGTGAATAGCATGGGCTTTATTGAAACTCCTTACCGCGAGGTGAGAAACGGAAAGGTTGACCTTTCTGCGTCTCCTATATATCTAAGCGCGGAAGAAGAAGAAGGCAAACTGATTGCACAGGCTAACATTGAGATGGACAGTCAGGGTGTTATTACTGCCGAGCGCGTTATCGCCCGTGAAGAAGGAGATTTCCCTGTTGTGGAGCCAAACACGGTCCACTATACTGATGTGGCGCCAAACCAGATCGCATCGATCTCGGCGTCGCTCATCCCGTTCCTGGAGCACGATGATGCGAACCGTGCGTTGATGGGCTCTAACATGATGCGTCAGGCCGTACCTCTATTGCGTCCTGAATCGCCGATTGTGGGAACAGGCCTTGAACGTCAGGTGGCATCAGACAGCCGTGTACTAATTAACGCTGAAGGTGACGGTGTCGTGGAATATGTCGATGCCAACATCATTACTATTAAGTACGATCGTACGGATGCGGAACGCGCAGTTAGTTTTGATTCAGACGAGAAGACATACAACCTCATTAAATTCCGCAAAACCAACCAAAGTACGTGCATCAACCTTAAGCCGATTGTTCGCAAGGGCGATCGCGTAGTAAACGGTCAGGTGCTTTGCGAAGGCTATGCTACTCAAAACGGCGAACTCGCACTCGGACGTAACCTGCTCGTTGCGTTCATGCCATGGAAAGGGTATAACTTCGAGGATGCAATCGTAATTTCAGAGAAAGTCGTACGTGAAGATATCTTCACCTCGATCCATATTGATGATTACTCGCTGGAAGTGCGCGATACCAAACTGGGTAACGAAGAACTTACCAACGATATTCCGAATGTTTCCGAAGAAGCGACCAGAGATCTCGACGAAAATGGTATGATCCGCATTGGAGCAGAGGTGAAGCCTGGTGATATTCTTATTGGTAAGATTACACCAAAAGGAGAATCTGATCCGACGCCAGAAGAGAAACTTCTCCGCGCCATCTTTGGTGACAAAGCAGGTGATGTGAAAGATGCTTCACTGAAAGCTTCCCCATCGCTGAATGGTGTAGTTCTCGACAAAAAATTGTTCGCAAGAGCCATCAAGGATAAGCGCAAGCGCACTAAGGATAAGGATGATCTGGGCGCACTGGAAATGGAGTTCGAAACCAAATTTGTGGAGCTGAAAGATCGTCTTGTTGAAAAACTCTTCAACATTGTAAACGGCAAGACATCGCAGGGCGTAATGAATGATCTGGGAGAAGAAGTACTTCCAAAAGGCAAGAAATACACCCTTAAAATGCTGAACGCGGTAGAAGATTTCGCGCACCTGAGCAAAGGACAATGGGTGGCAGATGATGAAACCAACAAAATGGTTAATGATCTGATTCACAACTATAAAATTAAACTGAACGACCTTCAGGGAGCATTGCGCCGCGAAAAGTTCACAATCACCGTAGGTGACGAGCTTCCGGCAGGTATCCTGAAACTTGCTAAAGTTTACATTGCCAAGAAACGTAAACTGAAGGTAGGTGATAAAATGGCAGGTCGTCACGGTAACAAAGGTATCGTGGCTCGAATTGTTCGTGATGAAGATATGCCGTTCCTGGAAGACGGTACGCCGGTAGATATCGTACTCAACCCGCTGGGTGTACCTTCGCGTATGAACATCGGTCAGATTTACGAAACAGTTCTCGGCTGGGCAGGAATGAAACTCGGACAAAAATATGCTACGCCGATTTTCGACGGGGCGACGTTGGACGAGATCAACAAGCTTACCGATGACGCCGGAATTCCGCGCTTTGGTCATACCTATCTGTATGACGGTGGTACGGGAGAACGTTTCCATCAGGCAGCAACCGTGGGAGTTATCTACATGCTGAAACTCGGACACATGGTTGACGATAAGATGCACGCACGTTCTATCGGACCTTACTCTCTCATTACGCAGCAACCACTCGGAGGTAAAGCACAATTCGGAGGTCAGCGTTTTGGAGAAATGGAGGTATGGGCACTGGAAGCATACGGGGCCTCAAGCACCCTTCGCGAAATTCTTACCGTGAAGTCAGACGACGTCATCGGACGTGCGAAAACGTATGAAGCCATTGTGAAAGGCGAAACTATGCCTGAACCTGGATTACCGGAATCGTTTAACGTATTGATGCACGAACTAAAAGGCCTTGGCCTCGATATCAGACTAGAGGAATAGTTCACAGTTAACAGTTGACAGTCGTCGAAAGAGGACTGTCAGCTACAACTGGTAAACTGTAAACGAAACTCAAAAACAACAAAATCAATAGTAATCGCTATGATGAACAGGAATAAAGAAAAAAACCCTGTAAAAAGGTTTGACAAGATTTCGATAGGTCTGGCTTCGCCTGAATCTATCCTTGCCGAGTCAAGGGGTGAGGTGTTGAAGCCGGAAACAATCAACTACCGTACCCATAAACCGGAGCGTGATGGTCTTTTCTGTGAAAGGATTTTTGGTCCGGTTAAAGATTTTGAATGCGCCTGCGGAAAGTACAAGCGTATCCGGTATAAAGGTATTGTTTGCGACCGCTGCGGTGTTGAAGTTACCGAAAAGAAGGTGCGTCGTGATCGCGTCGGACACATCAATCTGGTAGTGCCGATTGCGCATATCTGGTATTTCCGGTCACTGCCGAATAAAATTGGTTATATTCTGGGTCTTCCTTCGAAGAAACTCGATATGATCATCTACTACGAGCGTTACGTGGTTATCCAACCGGGTATCGCGAAAAACGCTGAAGGCGAACCATTGCAGAAACTTGACTTCCTTACTGAAGAAGAGTATCTGAATATTCTTGATAGCCTGCCACAGGAAAATCAATATCTGGACGAGAATGATCCAAATAAATTTATCGCCAAAATGGGCGCTGAATGTATTATGGACTTACTTGCCCGGGTTGACCTTGATGCGCTCTCTTATGAGCTGCGCCACAGTGCCAACAACGAAACTTCGAAGCAACGTAAGACGGAAGCGCTGAAGCGTCTTCAGGTGGTGGAATCGTTCCGCGAGGCGAATGCTAACCGTGAAAACAAGCCGGAGTGGATGATTATGAAGGTTATTCCGGTTATCCCGCCGGAACTGCGCCCACTCGTGCCGCTTGATGGTGGTCGTTTTGCAACTTCGGATCTTAACGATTTATACCGCCGCGTCATCATCCGTAACAATCGTTTGAAGCGTCTGATGGAAATCAAGGCGCCGGAGGTAATCCTTCGAAATGAAAAGCGTATGCTTCAGGAATCGGTTGATTCACTGTTCGATAATACCCGTAAAGCGTCGGCTGTTAAGACAGAATCGAACCGTCCGCTGAAATCCCTTTCTGATTCCCTCAAAGGAAAACAGGGTCGTTTCCGTCAGAACCTTCTTGGTAAGCGTGTGGATTATTCCGCGCGTTCGGTTATCGTCGTCGGACCGGAACTGCGTCTTTTCGAGTGCGGACTTCCGAAAGATATGGCGGCTGAACTGTACAAACCGTTTGTTATCCGTAAGCTCATCGAGCGCGGTATCGTTAAAACGGTAAAGTCAGCCAAGAAAATCATCGACAAGAAAGAGCCTGTAGTTTGGGATATTCTGGAGAATGTGATTAAAGGTCACCCGGTTCTCCTTAACCGTGCCCCTACACTTCACCGATTGGGTATTCAGGCTTTCCAACCGAAACTTATTGAAGGTAAGGCGATTCAATTGCACCCGTTGGTATGTACGGCTTTTAATGCCGACTTCGACGGCGACCAGATGGCGGTGCACTTGCCACTCGGCCCGGAAGCAATTCTCGAAGCGCAATTGTTGATGCTGGCCTCACATAACATCCTTAACCCTGCGAACGGTGCGCCAATTACCGTACCTTCACAGGACATGGTACTCGGTCTGTACTATATGACAAAAGAACGTTTGTCAACACCGGAGTACAAGGTTTTGGGTGAAGGACTGACCTTCTATTCTGCGGAGGAAGTTAATATCGCTCTGAACGAAGGCCGTCTTGAATTGAATGCCCGGGTAAAAATTCGCGCAAAAGATTTCAATGAAGAAGGTAAACTGGTGTACAAAATCATCCAGACTACTGCCGGACGAGTGCTTTTTAATGAAGTAGTGCCGGAAGCAGCAGGATACATCAACGAGGTACTGACCAAGAAGTCGCTCCGCGATATCATTGGAAAAATCCTTGCAGTTACGGATGTACCGACTACGGCAGCATTCCTTGACAATATTAAAGACATGGGCTATAAGTTCGCATTTAAAGGCGGACTCTCCTTTAGCCTTGGAGATATCATCGTTCCGGATCGCAAAGAAGATCTGATTGCTGAAGCCAATGAGCAGGTGGAAGGCATTACGATGAACTATAACATGGGTCTCATCACCAACAATGAGCGTTACAATCAGGTAATCGACGTGTGGACTTCAACGAATGCATTGCTTACAGAACTGGCAATGAAAAATATCCGCGAAGACCAGCAAGGATTTAACTCGGTGTACATGATGCTCGACTCAGGTGCGCGGGGTTCCAAAGAGCAGATTCGTCAGCTTACTGGTATGCGTGGACTTATGGCGAAGCCGAAGAAATCCACAGCCGGTGGAGGTGAAATTATCGAGAACCCGATTCTTTCCAACTTTAAGGAAGGACTTTCGATTCTTGAATACTTTATCTCGACGCACGGTGCCCGTAAAGGTCTAGCGGATACGGCATTGAAGACCGCCGACGCAGGTTATCTTACGAGAAGGCTTCACGACGTGGCACAGGATGTTATCGTTAATGAAGACGATTGCGGCACATTGCGCGGTGTGGAAGTTTCGGCCTTGAAAAAGAATGAGGAAGTTGTTGAAACACTTGGAGAGCGCATACTCGGACGGGTTGCTTTGCAGGATGTTATAAATCCGCTGAGCAATGAAGTATTGGTTAACGCCGGTCAGCAGATTACCGAAAAGGAAATGAAGCTAATTGAGGAGTCTCCGTTGGAGCGCGTTGAAGTACGTTCACCATTAACCTGCGAAGCCTATAAGGGAATTTGTGCAAAATGTTACGGACGTAACCTGGCGACAGGTCGTATGACGCAAATCGGTGAAGCCGTTGGAGTAATCGCTGCACAATCGATCGGAGAGCCCGGAACACAGTTGACGCTGCGTACATTCCACGTGGGTGGAACGGCTGGAAACATCTCCGAAGAATCAAGCATCGTTGCCAAATTCAACGGACGCATCGAGATCGAAGATCTTAAGACAGTAAAAGGTGAGGATAATGAAGGCAATACCGTAGACATCGTAATTTCACGTTCCACCGAACTGAAATTGGTCGATGTTAAAACCGGAATCATCCTTAACACGCACAATATTCCATATGGTTCCAGCATCTTTGTTAAAGATGGTGACGTGGTGGAGAAAGGCGCCGTAATCTGTAAGTGGGATCCGTACAACGGGGTAATCATTTCAGAGCACACCGGTAAGGTAGAATATGAAGATCTTGAGCAAGGTCAGTCCTACCAGGTCGAGATTGACGAACAAACCGGATTCCAGGAGAAGGTTATCTCTGAATCAAGAAATAAGAAACTTATCCCAACCCTTTTGATTTACGGTAAAGATGGAGAATTGATCCGTTCCTACAACCTTCCGGTGGGTGCCCACCTGATGGTAGAAAACGGTGAGAAAATCAAGGCTGGAAAAATCCTTGTGAAAATTCCGCGTCGTTCATCAAAGGCAGGCGATATTACCGGAGGTCTTCCTCGTATTACCGAGCTTCTTGAAGCGCGTAATCCGTCGAACCCGGCTGTAGTATCAGAGATTGATGGTGTGGTTTCTTTCGGAAAAATCAAGCGCGGTAATCGCGAGATTATCATCGAATCGAAATTTGGTGAAATCAAGAAATACCTCGTAAAACTGTCTAACCAGATTCTGGTTCAGGAGAACGATTTCGTTCGGGCAGGTTCACCGCTTTCTGATGGTGCAATTACTCCGGAAGACATCCTTCGCATTCAGGGGCCAGCAGCAGTACAACAGTATCTCGTGAATGAGATTCAGGAAGTTTACCGTTTGCAAGGGGTAAAAATCAACGACAAGCACTTTGAAGTGGTCATCCGCCAGATGATGCGTAAAGTGCGGGTTGAAGATCCGGGAGACACGCTGTTCCTCGAAGAGCAACTTATTCACACGAAAGATTTCATTATCGACAACGATAAGCTGTACGGTATGAAAGTCGTAGAAGACGCGGGAGATTCTGAAAACCTGAAAGCAGGACAGATTGTATCACCACGACAGCTTCGCGATGAGAACTCGCTGTTGAAACGCGCAGACAAGAAACTTGTTACCGCACGGGATGTAATCACGGCGACCGCTACTCCGATTCTTCAGGGTATCACACGTGCTTCTCTTCAAACGAAGTCCTTCATTTCTGCGGCGTCGTTCCAGGAAACTACCAAAGTTCTTAATGAGGCTGCGGTTGGTGGAAAAGTAGATACGCTGGAAGGTCTGAAAGAGAATGTAATCGTCGGACACAGAATTCCTGCCGGAACCGGTATGAGAGAGTATGATAACTCGATCGTTGGGTCTAAAGACGATTTCAATGAAATGATGGCTAATAAGGAAGAATACAACTATTAATCATGAGCGATCAGAAACAACCCCAACAAGGGCAGATTAATATCGAACTTGACGAAGTGACGGCACAAGGTTTTTATTCCAACCTTGCTATTATTAATCATTCACCGTCGGAGTTTGTGCTGGATTTTGTTTGCATCATGCCCGGGACACCGAAAGCGAAAGTAAAATCGCGAATCATTCTAACCCCGCAGCACGCCAAACGCCTGCTGAAAGCTATGGGCGAGAATATTCATCGGTTTGAACAGGCACATGGTGAAATCCATGATTCGGAACAACCTCCTATTCCTTTAAATTTCGGGCCGCAAGGTCAAGCATAAGAGTAAAAAACCGGCTTTATGCCGGTTTTTTTATGCAAACACGTTAGAAAATTATCAACACGAAAACGTTGTAGTTTTTCTTACTAATATTTGTTTAACGTTAAAGTTACATACATTTACTTTGTTGAAAATGAGTATTCTTTCTCGGCAATAGTTGCCGCAGAAGCTTTAACTGTCAAAATATTTGTACGATTATGCAGCGAAAATTACCTTTTTTGGTGCAAGGGACCCTATGTCTATTGCTTGCACTTTTTTCGGACACCCTGTTTGCTCAAAACGTTTTCAGCGGTGAACCGGTGCAGTGGGTCGGTAGGCCCAATGGTTATAACACTAATCCCTACAACTCGGATTACCGTACATTAACGTACCGACGGGTGTCGACCCAGGCAGCCAATCCTTTGGACGGTCGTGGCCAGTGGGTGACCACCATTAATGTAGCTCCGTCAGGCGGTAACATTACACCGGACAATATGCCCGGAGGTCCGGGTGCAGGATGGCTACTGATTTCAGGTCCGAGCTCAAACCGGTTCCAGAACAAATGGAATTTTAATGGAATCGGACAGGCAGCGCTTAACTCGTATAACGACATTATCCGGCAAGGGGGTGGCAACGATATGGGTCTGAATATGGGAACTGCCGGGCATTACACCTTTGTCATGCGGGATGCCGGCTACGCTAACTCAGAAGTCTTTATCGCGTACACGGTTAACGCTCCGGTAACGGTTTCCCGTGCCAGCCAGGGCTTCGCCAACGGTCTGCCCGTAATCAACATCAGTACTGGCGCAACGCCTTCTCCAAATGAAAATGTGTATGTTCGCTACCGCGTCAATAACAATAATTTTACGTTCGGGACTTCGATTGTTCAGGCTACGGGCAGCGGTACTTCGTGGACCGCTACATTACCGGCAATTGCTTGCCAGAGTGATATTCATTACTATATTTTCACCAGTACCAGAACGCTGGCGCAACTTCAGTCCGATTCAGAACAACAACGTTCTATGTCGGCCCTCCGCGTCGATGATCAAAACGGGCAAAACTATACACTAAGCGTCTTGCCTGCGGCTACCGGTGCCACGCTTACCGGAACAACTTCTATTTGTGAAGGTGATTCTACAAACCTGAGCGTTTCTATCGTTGGCGGTCTGTCGCCCTTTTCAGTCGTGCTTAGCGACGGAACTTCTAACTTCACCATTACGAACTATTCGTCCGGCAATCCAATTGCAGCCTCTCCGGGGGCTACCACAACTTACTCACTAGTTTCGGTAACCGGTGCCAACGGTTGTCTGGCGCAATCCGTCAGCGGTTCTGCTACGGTCACCGTGAACCCGGTAGTTATTTATTATCAGGACAGCGATAACGACGGATTCGGAAATCCGGCCGTTTCTCTTTCGGACTGTATTCAGCCCACCGGGTATGTTACCAACAACCTCGATTGCGATGATACGCAAATCCGATATACTGATGCCGACAACGATGGTTTCGGAACTACGGTACCCGCGCCGTGCGGAGCTACCAATACGCTGGATTGCATTGATAATCTTGTAACCTATGCAGATGGTGATAATGACGGCTTCGGTGCCGGGCCAGCCGCTCCTTGCGGTGTAGCCACAAATACAGACTGTCTCGATACAAACAGCGCCGTTAATCCGGGCGTAGCCGAAATACCGGCAAATCAAATTGATGATGACTGCGATAATCAGGTAGACGAGGTGCCTGCTCCTGTCTTTTCTACAATTACACCGGCAACTTGCGGATCAACGCTTTCAAACATCGATCAGTTCATTTTCACATCAATTGTTCCCGGAGCACAGGGGTACAGATGGAGATTTACAACTGTAGGCGGACCCGCAGACGGTCAGGTTCAAGTGGTGAATACCTTGCTGCGCGCGGTACAGGTATCGCAAGTACCGGGCTTCCGCTACGGACAGACTTTTAAAGTAGAGGTCGCCGTGAGAATACAGAATATCGTTATGCCATATAACGACACGAACTGCTTGGTAACGACTCCATCCATTACAACCCAGCTTACGAATTGTGCTACAACTGTTAATCGAATTGATGATGCGGTTTTTGCCAATCTTGTTCGCTATGCCACAGGTTACCGCTTTAGAATCACCGATCCGGACAATCCGTCGAATACACAAACTATTGATCGTCTTCTGCGCGAATTCCGCTTGAACCAGATTACAGCATTTGTTCTGCAGTTCAGTAAACAATATCAGGTAGAAGTAGCGGTTCGGAACACCGATGGCTCTTATCTGCCGTTCGGTCCGGTTTGTACCGTAACAACGCCACCGCATCCTTCAGGAAGCCTTGTGGATGCGCAGTGTGATAATGGGGCAGGAGGGGCCTACGAAGTTCCAACGCTGGCTACTCAGATTTTTGCTAACGCTTTTCCGGGTGTAGTTGGCTATGGATTTAGACTTTCAGGACCTGGTTTGCCGGGCGGAACAGCAGAGGTAGTTCGGCCGCTGCGCGTTTTCCAGCTTGCTGATTTTGCCGCATTCGGCCTTGTACCGGGTGCAAATTATAACGTTCAGGTGCGCCTGATATTTAATGCAAATGCTCCCGCCGGTCCGTACGGGAAAACATGTACGATTAAAGTACCCGGTGCAGCACGGATGAAGCCGGTCGACTTCTCAGTGGTGGCCTATCCAAACCCGTTTGCCGAAGGTTTCAGCCTGAATGTCAACACATCCGAGCGCGAGGATATCAGCATCAAAACATACGACATGACCGGACGTTTGCTCGAGGAGCGTATTGTGCCGGTAAGAGAACTGGAAACTGCAACTGTGGGCAGTCAGTATCCGGCAGGCGTATACAACGTGGTTGTTTCGCAAAACGATACACAACAGACCCTGCGGGTGATTAAACGATAGTTACTTTTCAACATTTTTGATGGGCTGTCTTCTTTTTGAAGGCAGCCTTTTTTTGTTAAAGGAGGTCGCTCAACAATCAAATTCGTCGTTAATCGAATTTACGTTTTATTTAAGAACGCCATTTTTTAACGGTCCGCAGGGTGTGGTGTAACTTTATGTAGAGAAACGAACCCCGGTTCAATAAAAAATTGCTTCATGAAAAAAAATCTACTCCGAAATTGCAGCAAAGTATTATGCTTGCTCTTTTTCACATTAATTACTAACTACGCAGCAGCGCAGCAAAGTCTGGGCTGTATTTTTGAACCAACGGTTGTGGCAAACGGTGCCGGAACCTATTGTGAAAACGAATTTGCACCGATTTCCTTCACAATCACAGGAAATGAAGGGCCTTATACCCTCGAGCTAAATCTTGGAGCCGGGATTGTAGTAACGGAACCTAATTATAATTCCGGCGACATTCTTAACATTCCGGTCTACCAGAATTATACAATCACTCTTGTTGCAATTTCCGATGCCGGAGGTTGCACCGGCGTTATAGAACCGGTTTCTGTAGTAATTACGATGGGGCAGGGCACTCCGTATTATGCCGATGCCGATAACGACGGATTTGGCAACGGGGCGTTAACCGTCAACTCCTGTTCGGGTGCTCCGGCGGGTTATGTCGCGAACAGCCTGGATTGCGACGATACACTGATCGTTTACGATGACGCTGATTTTGATGGATTCGGAGGCGATGTATTTGTCCCATGCCTTGCAAATGGTGTTCTTAACAGTGACGATTGCGACGATGCGACCATTTTGTACTCAGATGATGACAATGACGGATTCGGATCGAATACCCTCGTCGCCTGTGGAGGTGTGAGCAATACTGCCGATTGTAACGACGCACTACTGTATTACCTCGACGTCGACAACGACGGTTTTGGTTCTGATACGCTGGCGGCTTGCGATGGGGAAGGGGTACTGAATTCAGATGATTGTAATGATAATCTCGTTTTATTTGAAGATCTCGATGGCGATGGTTATGGCTCGGAAATTTTTGCGAGCTGCAGCGGTGTACCTAATTCCGATGATTGCGACGATTCCGATTCTTCACTTGCACTGCAGGGAAATACCTACTACCAGGATTTAGATAACGATGGGTTCGGGAATCCACTGGTCGGACAATTAACGTGTACGCAACCTGTTGGATATGTGCTGAACAGTACCGATTGCGACGACACTAATCCGGCCGTTAGCGGAGGTACTACCTACTACAGGGATCTTGATGGCGATGGGTTCGGAGATGAAGACTGGCCGTTGGGATCGTGCACAGGTGCACCAGCGGGTTATGTGGCCAACAATACCGATTGTGCCGATAACAGTGCCACACGCTATCCCGGGGCGACGGAAATTCAAAACAATCTTATCGACGACGATTGTGACGGAGAAGTCGATGAGGCACTGCCGACAATTTCCACTCAGATTTTACCGCAGTTCTGCGGTGCAACCTTAACTACTATCGATCAGTATGTATTTGCAGCATTAGTACCGGGCGTTCAGGGCTATCAATGGCGCGTAACAACATTATCTGGTCCGAATGCGGGTGAAGTACAAACAGTAAACTCTATTCTGAGAAATTTCAAATTTTCTTGGCTAAATAATTTTGCGTACAACACCACCTACAAAGTCGAAGTGACTGTACGTCTGCAGGGCACCGTGTTGCCTTATCCGGATAATACAAACTGTATTATCAGCACGCCGTCAATCACCACGCAAATGGTGAACTGCAACGACATGACGGAAGACTATAATGAATGGCTTCACGCTTTTATCGTCCGTTATGCGGCAGGCTATCGTTTTCGCGTCACGCAAGTTGGAAATCCATCCAATTCACAAGAGGTCATCCGACCACTACGCGCCTTCAGATTGCGCGACTTACCGGGCCTTTCTGTAAATCCGGGATCCATCTATACCATTGAGGTCGCAGTTCGCAATACAGATCAGACCTGGCTTCCTTACGGACCTGCCTGTCAGGTGGCAATTTCAGGTTTTAGCCGAATGAAGGCGGTCGAAACGGAGGCTATTGCTTATCCGAACCCATTCTCTGATCAAATTAGTATTGATGTAACTTTTTCAGGTCATCGCGAGGTGTCGATACAAGTGTATGATTTGATGGGCCGGACGTTGGAAAAAGCTAAAGCCGACGGGAACGATAAGGTCATTTTTACCATAGGTCAGTCGCTACCTACCGGAGTCTACCATGTTGCTATTCAATCAGGCGATGAAACCGAAACGATTCGCATCGTAAAACGTTAGTTCTTAATTATCTGATTTTGAAAAACCTCCTACGGGAGGTTTTTTTATTTGTAAGATTCCACTGTAAAAATTATTAAAAAATATGTATCTCATCGATAAAAATGCACTTTTTGTCGATGAATTGATCTGAAGTTGTAGTTTTGAAACGTCAAACCCTTTGAGCCCCAAGCCAAAGAACAAAACCACAACCAATGATTCGAAAACTACTCTTTCATTGTTTGCTTTTTTTCAGCCTGCCTTTTATGGCACAGCAAACGCAGGTAATTGCGTCCCAGTGCGGGTCGACTTTACCACAGCTTAACAGTCAGATTTTTGCCAATTTGGTTGCCGGAGCTTCCGCGTACAAATTTCGCGTAACTGCTAACGGTTCTTCACACGAAGTGGTGCGTTCGCTTCGCGTTTTCCGGTTGACGGATCTACCGCAGTTTCAATTTGCACAAACTTACACCGTCGAAGTGGCCGCCCGCATCGGTACTGAATTTGGTGCTTTTGGTCCGGCTTGTGAAATCACGTCGCCCAGCCCGCAAACTCAGGTGGTAAATGCGCAATGCGGTACGATTTTATCCGCCATGAATCAGCCGGTGACGGCAAATTTGGTTTCATTCGCTACAGGTTATCGGTTTCGGTTGACTAATGTTATTAACCCCGCAGAAGTATTTACTATCGACAGAACCCTGCGGGAGTTTCGAATGAATGAAACGCCGGCCTCTACCAGTACCACTTACATGGTAGAAGTTGCAGTTCGTAATCATGATGGATCTTATTTGCCTTACGGTCCGGCTTGTGACGTTACGACACCAATCATCAGCACTACCCTCGAAGACGCTTATTGTGGTAAATATTTAGGCTCGCTTTCAGAGCAGATATATGCAAAATTGGTCCCGATGGTAACCGGTTACCGTTTTAAAGTGGTTGATATGCAGAATTCGGCCGTTCAAGGTACAGTCGACAAAGTTTTACGGGTATTTTCCATGTCTGAAATAGATATTGTGCAGTATAGCAAGTCATACCTTGTTTCCGTGGCGGTACGTGACCAAAATGGCCAATATCTTCCTTTTGGTACCCCTTGCGTTGTTCACACACCGGCGATGCCCATGCCGAAGATTCAACTTTCTCAGTGTGATCTTACCGCGAGTTCGTGGACCCAGACCATCTCGGCTGATGCGATCCCAAATGCCACTGCGTACAGATTCCGGATGCAATCCAATACTGGCGATTATAGCGTCTGGATTGACAGCCCCACTCGAAGCTTTGTCCTGAATACGTTCGCAGGCTTGCAGGGTAATACAGAATACACGATTCGTGTGGCTGCCAAAGTAGGCGGCGTATATAGTCCGTACGGAAAAGCGTGTAATGTCGTAACTCCTCCACTTGTGGCTAGTCGCCTTGCGCCTGAAAATGCAGGTCGGGAAGAAAATTTCGTTTATCCAAATCCTTTCAGTTCGGATTTTTCAATTCATCTCGCGGATGCAGGCAGCATGTACAACCTGATGATTTGCGACGGTTCGGGAAGACAAATGGAAAACAAACAGGTAGCTGCGGAAAATTTGAGAACGGAAGCCTTTGGAAGTCATTTGCCGGCAGGATTTTACGTGGTAACACTTGCGAATGACCATATTAAATACCACTTTAAGATCAATAAAATTTAGTTAGAGTTAGTTAATAGCGAGAATCCCGTTTACTATTAGACGGGATTTTTGCATTTTATTAAAAAAATGTAACGCATAATTGTAAAAGGTTTCACTAACAGATGTTAAAATGCTAATTTTGTTGCGTTTTTAATATATTTAGTTTGATCAGAACCTTTTTGCTCCCAGTTTTTTTCTTGTTCTTTTCTTTATCGTATTCACAACCCTGTCCTCTGTGGTTTGGAGATGCAGATGCCGATGGTTTTGGAAACCCGGCAGTATCTGTCACATCCTGTGTGCCCGTAGCCGGATTTGTCGCGAATTCGCTGGATTGCGACGATACGACAGCGCAACGTTCTCCGTCTACTGCGGAAGTAGGATACAATTTTATTGACGATGACTGTGACGGCCAGACCGATGAGGGCTTTGCACCTAAAATTCCAACAACGTTCACGGGCGCATGCGGCGGCGTACTTCCCGCGATTAACTCCTACATCTACTGTAATATCATTGCAGGTGTTTCGGGTTACCGCTGGAAGGTTACAACATTGTCCGGTCCAAATTCCGGACTCATTCAATATGTAAATACAACGCTTCGTTGTGTACGTCTCACGCAATTACCAATTTATTCTTTTAATACGACGTACAAGATCCAGGCTGCAGTGTTTGTTAACGGAGTGCTACAACCGTTTTCTACCACTTCCTGTACGGTGACTACACCCATTACACTGCCCTTCCTGGAGCAATGTGCATCGACAGTAAACTCTTTCACGCAGCCCATTTTTGCAACGTTGATTCCGCTGACGACCGCATACCGCTTTAAAATTACCGACCCTGTAAATCCGGTGCATTCACAGGAAATTGTCCGGCAACTTCGGGAGTTTCGACTTTTGAACGTTACTGCATTTGAGTTGAAGTACAATAAAACCTATCAGGTCGAAGTGGCTGTTCGGTATCAGGACGGACAATGGTCGCCTTACGGACCAGCGTGCACAATTACGACGCCGGTTTTCCCAACTGTTCGTATCAGGGAAGAATACTGTTCGGATGCGGATGGCGGACCTTTCGTGCCGAATTCTATGTCGGATCAGATTTGGGCAGACGCGTTTCCGGGCGTGATCGCCTACGTTTTCAAATTGGTCGGACCCGGGCTTCCGGCAGCAGGGCAGGAATTTGCAACCCCGGCGCGATGGACAACGCTCGCTTATTTTCAGGGTTTGATTCCCGGCGCGACGTACAACATCAGCGTGCGTATAGTGTTCAGTAATGCCGCACCGGCCGGACCCTATGGGAAGATTTGTACGGTAAAAGTTCCCGGTCCACAGCAACGCATCGCCCACGCAAAACAGATGCGGCTTAGCCCAAATCCGTTTACAAATGGTTTTCATATCGAAAGTAACAGTGTGCAACCTGTAGAAGTTCGCATAAACGATAGTCGTGGAAGGGAACTTTACCGACGTACCTACACCGCAGAAGAGCTCGCACGAGCAAAGTTGGGCTCAGATTTACCGACCGGACTTTACACGGTAACGTTAGGCAACGCAGAAGTGCACAAAATGATAAAGCTTTAATGGCTTAAGAATAAAGCACTTTACGAGTAAAATTTTTGCACAACTTTAAGATTTGTGCGAAAAAGACCTATTTTTACACCCAAGACGGCAATGAAGAACAAGTAGTTTTGATTCCGTTGCGGTTGTAAATCAGGCTATTTATGATGAAAATTACTCGTGCTTTTTCGAAGCTCCTCGCTGTCGGAGCAGCATTTTTTGCGCTCCAAAGTAACGCGCAAACGACCATTTTAAGTGAGGGATTTAATAATTCCGTTCAAGGTTCGATAACTTTAGGTGGTGGAGGTTATTTTGGTGGTAATAACCCCAGCAACGGTTTGCCTGCGAACGTTCCAAGATTCGTCGAAGGCACGCATTCCAGAGGTGTGAATAATGGAACCGGCACCATACTGACAGGTTCAATAAACACATTAGGTTATACTAATATTAGTTTAAGTTTTCGTCTCGCCTCATTGTCTACAACCGCCGGTAATGGCGCTGATGGAACCGACTTTACTCAAGTAGAAATCAGTACTAATGGTGGTAGCACGTTTAGTAGTGAAGTTCAGATAAACGGTAATAATAATTCATATTGGTCTTTTGCGGCAACAGGGTCTTCATCAACGGCTTTTGATGGAAACAATACTGCATCCGTTGTGAGCACAACCGCAAATGAAAATTTAAATGGTCCCGCATTAATCACCTTAACAAATATTCCGGCAGATGATAATCTGGTAATCAGAATTACAATGCGTAATAATGCGGCTGGTGAACTCTGGCTTGTTGATAATCTTCAACTAATCGGCACCATTGACGGAGTCGATACCGCAGTAATTTCTTCCATTTTACCTTCCCCCATAAATCAGGGTAGTAACACCACAGCAGCAGTTGCTGTATTTGAACCGGGTGTCACCAACAATGCGGGTCAGGGTAGCGGTATTTCTGTCGACATAGGGTATTCCTCAAACAACACAAACCCTGCCCTCGGTGGCTTTACCTGGGTAGCGGCTACGTATGCTTCTGACAGCGGTTCGCAGGATGTATATAATGCTACGTTCGGAAATGATCTTACCGCGGGAACTTATTTTATTGCCGCCCGCGTTCGAAAAGGTACCAATCCGTTTATTTACGCAGGTATTACCGGAACAATATGGAATAATAACAATGGCTCTCTAACTGTTGCGGCTTCGACGGCTCCCGAAATTAATGTTGTAGGGAACGGTAGCAACATCACTGACGGCGATACGACTCCGTCAGTAGCAGACGACACCGATTTTGGTTCTGCCGATGCCAGCATTCCTGAATCGGCACCACGGATTTTTACCATACAAAATACCGGCAATGCCACTTTAACCATTTCCGATTTCAACATTACCGGACCCGGCGCAGCAAACTGGGAGATTTTACAATCACCTCCTGCAACCATTGCACAGGGAACTCCTCAGTTTTTTGAGATTGAATTCAAACCGCTTTCCGCAGGAACACATACAGCCACGGTCTCTATAACGAGCAACGACACAGATGAGAGTCCGTACACCTTTGACATTGTCGGAATTGGAACTACCGGTGCACCGGCAAATGATGAGTGTGGCTCAACGGCACCTGCAGCAACGCTCATTGCAGCGACACCCGTCAGCGGCACACTGGATCAGGTCACATTTACAAGTCCGTTTACCACGCCCGATGTTTGGTACACCTTTACCGCCGGTTGTTCAGCACAGGCAACCCTCACGCTGACAACTAGTTCACAAGATGCCGATATTCAGGTTTGGAGCGGTAGCTGTCCTGTTACCACAACAGGTAGCCTTGCCAGCGGAGTAGGGACATCGCTTACATCCGAAACCGCAACATTTAATGCGGTGAATGGAACCACGTATCGGATTCGCGTTAGCCACAAAGCCTCCACCTCGGGTTCGGTAGCAGGAGCATTTGACCTCAGTTTAAATTATTTGCAGACACTAACAGTTGCCTCACAGGCGAATCCTGCAGCCGGAAATATCGCGGTAAACAGCGCCAACGTTCCGCTTTTAGGTTTTAGCGTTACACCCGGAAACGTGTGCAGTAATTACACTTTTACCGGAGCATCTGTTAATATATCCGGGACGGCAACTACTACGGATGTAAGTAACTTCAGAATTATTTTCGACAGCAATAGCAACGGCACATTAGAAGCGGGCGAATTGTCCTCTCCTGTCGGAACAGTGGCTACGCTGTCTAACCCGCTGGTTTTTTCGATTAGCGGTCAAACCGCACTTTCATCCCGACGCTATTTCCTCATCGCGGACGTTTCTTCGGGTGCCACGCCCGGACGGACGATTACCGCCTCACTCGCAGCCGCAGGTGTAACTTCTAACGCCACAGTTTCAGGAACGGTGGCCGGAAATACGCAAACTATTTTTGGAACCGCACCGGTACTTACCGCCGCGGTCGGAGCTACTGTCGACGCGCCATTTGCAATTACCTTTACAGATAACCCAACCTGGCGTAGCAACATCTCCAGCATTACCATTGGTGGAACTCAAATTACCACAGGTTTTACTACTACTGCTGGACAAATCTTATTTACGCCATCTACTTCGATACCTGCCACATTATTGCAAACTTCCGGAACTAAAACTATTCTGGTAAACTCAACCGGATTTAATGCTACAAGTGTCAGCCAGACCATAGCACCCGGTGTTGCGGCAAATCTGGTGGTAATTACACAGCCTGCTGCCGGTGTCTACAACGCGGCTTTAAACACACAACCGGTGGTGCGCGTCGTCGATCAATACGGCAATCTCGTGTCATCGTCCACTGCGGCGGTGACTGCATCCGTCGGCGCAGGAGCGTGGACATTAAACGGGACGACTACTGTTAATGCCGTGGCGGGCGTTGCTACGTTTAGCGGACTAACCCCGCAAAATGCAGCTGCAGTATCCAATGCCACGATCGTGTTTACGTCGGGATCGCTTTCCGTTACTTCGGCACCTTTTGATTTGCCACCGCCTAACTTTATAGCTCTGACGACTATTGGAACACCTGCCACAGAGAATTTTAATTCCCTGGTAAGCACAGGTACTTCCAATGCAACACCCGTGGGATGGAGCTTCGTTGAGTCGGACACAGATGCAAATACTACCTATTCCGCGGGTAGTGGAAGCTCCAATTCGGGAGATACTTACAGTTTCGGCTTGGGAACTGATACCGACCGTGCATTCGGCGGATTGCAAACAGGGAATCTTGTTCCTCTTGTCGGAGCCCGGTTCCGAAACAATACGGGAGCGGTAATCAATGCATTGACCATTTCCTACACAGGTGAACAGTGGCGATTAGGCAGTACAGGTCGAAATGACAAATTACTGTTTTCGTACTCGACAACGGCAACAGCCCTTAACTCGGGCACTTATGTTTCTGTGACGCAATTGGATTTCACTGCACCTGTATCAAGTGGTACTGCCGGAGCGCTTAATGGAAACGGCGCGGCAAACCGAAGCCTTGTTACGCATACCATTACCGGACTCAACATCGCGTCCGGGGCCGACTTCTTCATTAGATTCAGTGATCTGAATGCTTCAGGTGCTGACGATGGATTGGGGATTGATGACTTTTCGCTGACCGCCTGTCAGACCTTGGCAGCCGCAATTACCGCCTCACCATCACCGGTTTGTAGTGGAGCAAATGCCGTGTTTACGATAACAGGCAGTGCCAATGCAACAGTTTCTTATACACTTAATGGAGGTTCCGCACAAACGGTAGTGCTTGATGGTAGCGGCAGCGGAACTGTAACCGTAACTGCGCCTTCTGTCAATCAAACCCTCGCGCTGCAATCCGTCACCCTTTCAGGTTGTACCTCAACGGTTACCGGATCGGCTACTGTTACAGTAACACCTGCTTCCGCCGCCGGAACGGTTTCCTCAGACCAAACTATTTGTTCAGGGGCAACACCTTCAAACATTACCTTATCCGGATTCACCGGATCCATTCAGTGGCAAAGTTCAACAGATAACATCAATTTTACGCCCATATCCGGACAAACCGCTGCTACTTTAGCCGGAACCGCCATCGGTACTTTAACTACGACCTCCTATTTCCGCGCGGTAGTTACCAGTGGATCTTGCGCGCCGGCAACCTCCGGCGTAGTGACCGTAACGGTTAACAGCAATGTGTCGCCGACATTTACTCCGGTAGCCACCCTCTGCGCCGGCGATACGGCTCCTGCGCTACCGTCACAGTCACTGGAAAGCATAACCGGAACGTGGAGTCCGGCTGTAATTGACAATCAGACTTCGGGAATCTATACGTTTACTCCTGATGCCGGCCAATGCGCCACAACAGCAACACTTACCGTGAATGTCGATCCGGCTCCGGTAGGAGGAACGCTTTCTGGTAGCAACACGTTCTGCGCGGATGGTTCCGGTACTCTTACACTTGCCGGACAAACCGGTATTATCGAAAAGTGGCAATCCTCTACTGTAGCGGATTTCTCTTCCGCGGTAACCGATATTGCAAATACAACGAATACATATAATTATAACGGCATTGCTGCAACTACGTACTTCCGTGCTGTGATCGGCAATGGCGTATGTGCCGATGCATTTTCGACCGTGGCCACCATTACGATTCAGCCCAACACGTGGACGGGTGCCATCAATACTTCATGGACCGAGGCAGGTAACTGGTCTTGCGATGAGGTGCCTTCATCTACAACGGATGTTGTAATTGCTGCTACCGCTAACAAGCCGATCCTTGCAACCAATGCTGCGGTGAAATCATTAAACGTTAATGCTTCTGCAGAATTCATCGTTACATCCGGAAACAACCTTACGGTAACCAATGCGGTCACCGTTGCCACCGGCGGACTTATGACTCTGCAAAACAATGCCAACCTGCTGCAACTAACCGATGCGGCGAATAGCGGTAACATTATCGTGAAGCGAAACAGTTCCGCACTCAAAAGACTTGATTACACCCAATGGTCGTCGCCGGTTACCGGACAGAACCTATTGGCGTTTTCTCCGCTTACCTCCGTTTCGCCGACAATACGTTTCTATACCTATAATACATTAACGAACTTATACAACAGTATTCCATCGCCGGGCTCGGTTACTTTCCAGCCTGCTACGGGATATCAGATCCGGATGCCAAATAACCATCCGACTACTGCAACCATCTGGCCTGGATCGTTTACGGGCGTTCCGCACAACGGTAACTACACCTTTACCATGGTCGACGGTGGAACCGGTAACCGATACAACCTTGTCGGAAATCCTTATCCGTCTCCCATCAGCATGACGGATTTTGTAGCGGCGAACCAGACCAACATCACAGGGACTATTTATTTCTGGAGAAAAACCAACAATGCGGCGAGCCCGTCTTACTGCAGCTGGAATAACGGTACGTTTGTCGACAATGGCGAAGCGCAGGTTTTTGATCCGGAAGATATCATCAGAACCGGTCAGGGATTCATTATCGAAGGTACCGGCGCCGGAACTGCTCTGGTCTTTACTAACAGTATGAGGGTAGGGGATAATGCCAATCAGTTTTTCAGAATGGCCAACCAGAACCGCAGCCGCATCTGGCTGAATGCAACCCACCCGAGCGGAGCGTATTCACAGACAGCTATTGTATATGTCGATGGTGCGCAGACTGATGGAATCGACGCTTTTGATGGAAAGTATAATAACGACGGGGAAATAGCGCTGACAACAACAATCGGATCCGAACGTTTCGCGATTCAGGGCCGTTCGCCGTTTGTGAGTACCGATGTGGTGCCGCTTGAATTTACTGCCGTGAATGCGGGCGAGTATCAAATCGCGCTGGATAAGGTAGACGGCATATTTGAAGGTGATCAGCAAATCTACCTGCGGGATAATGCGAATGGTGCGATTACCAACCTCAAAGAACAGGCTTATACCTTTACAGCGGAGGCTGGTACAGCGAGCGGTAGATTTGATGTGATTTATGATGCTACATTGAATGTTTCCGGACCTGAACCTGCAGATGCGGTGAAAGTGCTGGCAGCAGGCGATGTGCTTACTGCGGTGAGCCCTGCTAATGATATAGTAAAGGTTACCGTTTATGATTTGCGGGGACGTCAGTTGGCATCCGCAGCCTTTGAGCAAGTCTCGACTGCCCGCATGGATGTTTCCCTTGCGCGACAGGTTCTGCTTGTGCAGATAGAACTTTCCGACGGAACAAAAGTGAGTCGAAAAATCATGAATTGATTCTATTTTTAAAAAGCCACCTTCGGGTGGTTTTTTTATTCTTCATCAAAAACGAAGTATGGCTAAGCGATTAAGGAAAAACGGATACTTTTTTAAAAATTCCATTGGTTTTACACATAAACGTTAGATTAATATCTGCCACTCCGGATAAAGTGCACGAAATTATCGCTCACTTTCAGTAAATGTGTTAAAATGTTGCTTTCACCGAGTTTTGCGACGGGTTATCGAAATTTTTTTATTGCTGCGCCAAGCCGATGTAGTTTTGACTCGTTAAACAGTAACTATGAACACACCCGCTCAGATTGGCTTCAGCAAAAGGTTTATGACACTGGTTGTCTTTTTCCTGCTGTCGACGATATCAATGTCCGGGCAAGAGGCTAAATCTACCGAAGCCGTTCAACTGGGTACTGTTGCGGTGGCGTCTGCTACACAATCAAATTCACAGATGGAGTTGGTAATGTGGATCATGGGTACACAAACTCAGGTCAAGTCAAACACCATTACCAATTCCATTTCTACCAACGGAAGCGAAAAGAAAAAGTTTATCAACCTCGGAATGACACCCAATCGCATTCTCAGCAAAACGCTTCTGAAGAAAGCAGCATCTCGCGATATGGCGACAGTTTAGGGATTTTCATATTTATTATAAGGTTAAGTTAAGTTAGTTAGAAATCACCCTCCCAACGGAGGGTTTTTTTATTGAATTAATACCCGGTTAATAAATTTTTCAAGGAATTCTCACCTTGTATCGATTCGCATTTTATATTTGCGTAATCGCATTATTAACTGATTGTTAGGGTTCGAATCGTTAAATGATGCTATTCGTCGACAAAAGAAGTAATTCATCGGCAAATAGTATCATTTATGCGATTAATTCTGATATTACGCGTTAATTCGATGCAAAGCATTTATTAAGTTTCTAAAAGTTTACGACCCAAATAAAGACATATGAATTCAACTTTACTTTCTGCTATTGTGAATGCCGGAAATCGTTTTAATAAGACGGTTCTGGCTCTGATCTTGCTTTTTGCTGGGATTGCTCCTTCAAATGCGCAAATGGCAGGATATACCGCGACTAATAACGCGTTGGCTACATACAGCGGCCTTACCGGTTCAACGACTTTGATTCAGAATGGTGGGACAGGACTTGTAGTTAATCCGGTTAATGGAAATGCCGTTTCTTCGTTCTTATTGCCTTTTCCTGTCAATATTAACGGAAAAGTGTACCCGGTAAATACAGTGATTCATGTTTCGCTCAATGGTTTTATGACTATTGGTACGGCTCCCTCACCAACAGAAATTACTCCAATTTCAAGTACGGCAGGGTATGAGGCGGTGATCGCGCCGCTTGCGCAGGATCTGGACTTGGCTCCAGGTGGTCTCGTCTCTTGGTTTATAGATCCTGCAACTGTGGCGCCCAATCGAATTTTGAAGGTGCAGTGGATTGCTCGTAGATCAAACGATGTTAACACTCAGGGATTATTAGATTCAGGGTTATCGCCTGAAATGCGTTTTCAGGTATGGATTTACGAAACGACGAATGTTATCGAGTTTCACTATTCCTTGCCTACAATAGTATATAGTGCAGGTCAAATAACCTTTCCACAGGTAGGTCTGCGCGGGGTAAGCAATGAAGATTACAAGAATGCACGTTTTACGCCCGCCAATGGGCCGTGGAATTCTACCGCGATGGAGTTTAACGCAGCTTGCGCAACAACTCCTGTGCCCAACAACGCAACTTTAGCTGTGGGTCCTGGTGTACCAATTAACCGCCGCCGGTTAATTTTTACGCCTCCACCATGTTTTGCGCCTAATAACATTACGGCATCCTGTCCGACGCCTACAACAGTCAACCTTTCCTGGTCGGCACCTACTCCGGCTCCTTCCAGCGGGTATGATTATCTACTGACCACTTCTGCAACGGCGCCCGATGGTTCTACCACGCCAACGGGTTCGGTCGGTGCCGGGGTAACCAGCGCTACAGTTACTGGGCTTACGGCAGGTACTGTATATAATGTATGGGTTCGATCGAATTGCGGAGCGGCGAGCTGTTGGGTAAAAAGTACTTCAGTTACCACGCCGTGTTCGTCGGTCAACGTGCCATACGGCATGTTTGCCGATCCAGTCGGAGATAGCTTTGCGGTGCCGGCGCTACCGGCTTGTACCACAATACAACAACTTAATACCGCCACCAATGCTGTTAATTGGGTAACTGCTCCCGCATCGTTCGGCGACGGATTTTTTGATGAGCACTTAGTATACAACGGCAACAGTACTACGGCAAACGTCTGGTATTTTACGCGGGGGGTCAACCTCACTGCAGGCACGGTATACCGCCTATCTTATTTATATGGTGGATCTACCGATTTTGCGTTTCTGACTAATCGTATGGAGGTAGCTTATGGTTTGTCTCCCTGCGCAGCGTCAATGACTACGCAACTTGCCAATCATCCCAACATCAAAGCGTCCCCAATCGATGGGATCGTCAACTTTACATGTACCGCAACCGGAACGTATTACTTCGGTTTCCGTGCGTACTCCTTACCAAATAATGGTAAACTCTTTCTGGATGACATCCAGATTGTAGCACCCGGTTGTTCACGCGTGCTGTCTTCATCATCTTTTAACGTAACCAGTACTACGGCGTCACTGACGTGGCCTGTGCCTTCGCCTGCTCCTTTTTCGGGATATGCGTACTTTTTGTCGACTTCACCAACTCCGCCTACATACACCCAGGCAGCTTCCGGCACAACTGGACCCGGTATAAATACCGTAACCATTACAGGGTTAACCGGAAACACTACCTACTATTTTTGGGTACGGACGGTTTGCGGTCCGGGCGATTTTGGTGAATGGTCTGCCGTACACAGTTTCACAACGGCGAACCTTCCGGTATTTACCTACTGTACACCGGCACCGACAAGTGTCGACGGTCAGGGTATCGTCAACGTCACGGTCGGTTCCATTAATAACAGTACCGGTGCGGAACCCGGAAACTATGGCAACTATTCTGCGCAGATTACCAATGTCGCGCAGGGGCAAAGCGTAACCGTCGCAATTACATTTAATACTTTAACATTTACCTACAATACTCAGATTTGGATCGACTGGAATAACGACAGCGATTTTGCAGATGCGGGAGAAAACGTATTTACAGGCCTGAGCGCATCATCCAGTCCGAATACGCTATTAGCAACATTTACCGTACCTCTTAGCGCCCCGCTTGGTGAGCACCGCATGCGCATCGGAGGAGCTGACATCGACCCGCTTACGGGCTTCGGACCCGGCCAGGGACCGTGCTACAACGGAAGTTGGGGAACTTTTGAAGACTATACTGTGAATGTTACCGTTCCACCACCGGCGCTGACCATTAGCGCGGCGAGCGACACGAAATGTGCCGGAACGCCTTCTGTGCTGGTAACCTTAACAAGCCCTGTGAGTAATTACGACACCTATACCTGGACGCCTGCTATCGGTGTTTCCGGTGATCCGGCTAGTGGCTGGACCTTTACCAACAGTACTTCAATTACGTATACTTTGACAGCGGTTCAGACCAGCTTGCCATTTGCATCCAATACAGTTTCGTTCCGATACAATGCTAATCCGTTGCCAACTCCAATTACCATTTCGCCTGCGACTCCATTAGCATGTCCGGGAAGTGCCGTTGCGCTTACCGCAGCGGGTGGGGTAGTGGGTGGATTACCTATTCTTACCGAGGATTTTAACGGATCGGCGCCGGGATGGACTTTTACAACCGGCACTACGCCTACACCGCATGCCGGTGGAAATACAACAGCGGCACTGTGGACACTGCGTCCGAATGGCTTTAATCCGGGAGGATCTTCAGGTGTTGGCCCGATGAGCAGTAATGATGCGACACAGTTTGTAATTTCAAATTCCGATGCTCAGGGATCAGGTACGCAAACCAATGTGGTGATGACCTCGCCTGTATTCAGTCTTGTTGGATTTACCAGTGCTTCACTGCGTTTCTTCCATTATTACAAACCATGGGTAAACGGTTACGCCCGTGTGTCAATTTCGACGGACGGTGGTACCACGTGGACTCAGATCCTAAACTGGGGAACATCTTTTGCCGAAACTCAGGGTACACCGACGAACTTTGATCAGGAGATTTTTAGCCTCGATCCATATGTGGGCCAGGCGAATTTGCGAATCCGTTTTGATTACTACACCAGTTGGGGGTATGTATGGGCAATTGACAACTTCCTCGTAAGTGGTAGCGCAAGTTCCGCAGTAACCTGGACACCAGTTACAGGATTATTTACGGATGCAGCAATGACGATTCCGTACACCGCCGGTACAGGTACCAATGTGGTATACGCCGCGCCGTCTTCGACTACAACTTATACCGCAAGTGCTGCAACACCTGCCCCAACAGTATGTTCAACAAGCACACCGGTTACTGTAACAGTTCCGACTCTTGTAATCGGCACTGCCGGACCTACAAATCAGCCAAATTGTTCCGGAATAGCAAATGATATTACGCTCGTCGGTTCTGCCGGGACTGTAATTCATTGGGAATCTTCTGCAAATGCAACTTTCACCACGCCTGTCGTAATTCCAGGAAGTGCATCTGCAACGCTTACTTCGGCGCAGATAGGACTAATCAATGCAAACCGTTGGTTCCGCGCACTGGTCTCGGTGGGAGGATGTTCGGTTTATTCGAATGTTGTTACTATTACATACAATAGTAGTGTTTGGAACGGAACTGCTTGGTCACCGATTCCGCCTAACAGCAGCCGTGCAGCTATATTTAACGGTAATTTCAGTTCGACAGCTAACATTAATGCCTGTACTTGTATTATACAAAGTGGAAATGTGGTGATTAATCCGGGTCACACGCTTTCCGTGGTTAATCAGGTAGAGCGTCTCGGAACGAGTACACTTACTTTTGAAAATACAGCGAGTTTACGCCAGACCAATGATGCCTCTGTGAACATAGGTTCGATTGTTTACAAGCGAAACACTACGCCGGTACGCCGCTTCGATTATACGTATTGGTCTTCACCGTTGTCACCACAGACTTTGGTGGGATTATCACCGTTGACGCTTTTTGATAAATATTTTGAGTTCAATACTGCAGCCAATACGTTCGTGAATGTTTCATCAAACTCGTTGATGGTACCCGGAAAAGGATACATTATACGTGCACCGCAGCCGTTTAGCGCTACAGTACCAGCCGTCTTTAACGGAGTCTTTGACGGAGGTGCGAACGATGGAGTTCCGAACAATGGTGTGATCAATATTCCCATCGTGCTTGCCGGTGCAAACAATTTTAATTTGATCGGAAACCCGTACCCAAGTGCGCTGAGTGCAAATAGTTTCTATCTGGCCAACAGCTCGTTAATTGACGGTACGTTCTACTTTTGGACGCATAATACCAATATCACTAATAACCAGTACACCGGTTCAGATTACGCAGTGTGGAATGCTGTGGGTGGTATTGGTACAGCCGGGGGAGGTGTTGGCAATACAACAGTGCCTAACGGCAACATTGCAGCCGGCCAAGGATTTATGGTAAAAAGTACTGCTAACGGAACAGCTGTTTTCAACAATTCAATGCGGGTTGTAGGAAATAACAGTACGTTCTACCGGATGGCTAATGATAGCGTAGATGTTGATTTCAACAAACACAGAATCTGGCTCGAGATGACTAACGCACAGGGTGCTTACAAGCAAACCCTTTTAGGCTATGTACCGGGAGCTACCAATGCGAAAGAGAACGCTTTTGATTCAGAAATAGCTGAGGCCGGAAACGTTATCAGTTTGTATACGTTGGCGGATGATTATAAATTGAGTATTCAGGGTCGCGCTCTGCCGTTTGTGGTAGAGGATGTGGTGCCTCTTGGATACCGTACCAGCGCTGCAGGAATGTTTGACATTTCGTTATCGCAGTTTGATGGGCTCTTTGCTTCGCACGATGTGTTTTTAGAAGATTACGCCACGGGGGTAATTCACAACCTGAAAGACGGGCCTTACTCTTTCACAACAGAGACCGGCGTATTCGATACACGATTTGCAATTCGCTATACGAATGGCACACTGGGTTCAGGTGACAATGTACTGAGTCCAAATTCAGTGGTAGCATTTAAGGATAACACGAACATTCAGATACAGTCGGCCGGATTTGAAATGAAGACGGTTGAAGTTTACGATGTCCGTGGAAGAATGTTGTACAAGTCAGACAACGTGCTTTCTGCTTCGCACACCGTATCCGGTTTGCAGGTTGCTGAGCAGGTACTGGTGATCAAAATCATTTCAACAGATAACAAGCAAGTCAGCAAAAAAATTGTTTTTTAAGAGGTCCCAGCCTGTTTTTTAATCCCTACATGACAAAATCCGTTTCTATTTTTATAAACCTTGCGCAGCGATGCGCAAGGTTTACTATTGCCTGAACGGTACCTTTCCCATGCATTTTATTTCACACTTTTTTATTAACCTATCTTTTAACTTATGAGTTTAAACTACAATGACTCAGGAAGGAGAACAACTTCTCTTTCTGAGATTGCTGGTTCGAACCGAAATCTGCGAACGCAGTTTCGAGAACTCGTTTCCACATGGGTTTTGTGTTTACTCCTTCTGGTAACGGTTGGAGTATCCGCACAAACTACCCTGATTTCGCCAACGGGCGCTGGTGGATTTGAGAACGGAACTACATTTGCAGACAACGGATGGACCACAGTGAATGCAGCCACGAACACGTGGCAAGTAGGAACTGCACCCGGTTGGTTTTCCGGCAGCAGGGGAGCCTATATTTCCAGTGATTCCGGTACGAGTTGGACTTACAACAACGGAATTGCACAACGGTCTCATTTTTACCGTGATGTTACTTTCCCTGCGGGTGAGACAAGCATTACCTTGACTTTTGATTTGAGAATTAATGGTAATGATGGAAACTGGGACAACATGCAGGTGTACCTTGCCAACACAACAGTAACACCTACAACTTCGGGACCAACTGGTCAAAATACCACAAGTACCACGTGGCCGGGCTACACCGATGGCACGACAGGTTTTTACCTTTTACGAAGAAATGGAACTTCAATTCCCACTTCCACAACAACGGTAACCTATACATTTACCACTGCTCAAGCCACTTATGCTGCGGGTAATACACGCAGATTAATATTCACGTGGAAGAATGATGGAACCGGCGGTTCTAATCCACCTGCATCGGTGGATAATATCTCGCTGGTATCGTCGTGTAATGGAGCCGTAGCCACTAGTGCTACCTCTCTTACCACCACTTCTGCCGTTTTTAACTGGAATGCGTTTTCAGGTGCTACCTTGTATGATGTCCGCTACCGGGTAGTTGGAAATCCTACCTGGACAACTGTAAATGGAGTTACGGGTACGTCAACGTTAGTAACAGGGCTTACTCCGAATACCAATTATGAGTATCAGGTTTCGGCAACGAATGGTTCCTGTACCTTATTCGGCAACACCATTTCATTCAGAACCGGATATTGTGTACCGTCCAACGTTTCGACGACGTATCACATCACAAACTTTACAATGTCGAACGCGCAGGCGCCGATCGTCAGCGCTTCAGGTGCAGCACCTTCTGGTTATGCCGATAATTCAGCCACAATCTCAGGCGCTGCATTTCCCGGACAACAGGTGAATTTCAGTATTTCAACGAACACGGGTACGCATAATTTTTACATGTGGATCGATTGGAATAATGATTTTGATTTTACGGATAGTGGGGAATCAATATTCGCCACAACTGCATTTACCACAGGATACACCGGAAATTACACTATCCCGGTAGCAACACCGCTGGGATCTTACCGAATGAGAATTGCGAGTAATTTCACTTTTGGGGCAATTACAGCATGTAATGTAGGAACAGGCGGGGGCGATTTTGAAGATTACACGCTGAACATTGTGGCTGCTCCAACATGTTTTAATCCTACCGGATTAGCCGCCAGCGCAATTACCAATCAGTCGGCTACCGTTTCATGGGTAGCTCCAACAAATGGTGTTCCCGCAGGTTATGAATATGAAATTCGTACTTCCGGTGCAGGTGGCAGCGGCTCAACCGGTTTGGTGACCAGCGGCTCAACGACTGCTCCGACGGTATCTGCGAATGTTACCGGACTGAGTGCTGGTACGGTGCATTCCCTCTATGTTCGTACGGATTGTGGCGCTTCGGATTTCTCAGTATGGGCGGGTCCTTTTAATTTCACTACGCAAGCTGTAACTGCCCTATCGTGGACAGAAGGCTTCAATGGTGGAGTTTTACCTGCGCAGTGGGCTGTTACAAGCGGTTTTTGGAACTATAATACAACACCGGCAGTGCCCGCTACTAACGGTAATTATGCCAGGATAAACTTGTGGTCTTCAACGACTACAGCTGGCCTTACTACCCCAAATCTTGGTGTGGTTGCGCCGGGGATGGAGTTTCGCTATGATTATGCATTAGCGAACTTTAATTCTCCGTTCGCTGCACCTGCGGCGGGATCAGGTAATTTTGTGATAGCCATTTCAACAGACTTTGGTGCGACATATACTACACTGGAAACTGTGGCTAATGACGGGGTGGCCGGATGGAGAACGCGTGCCATTTCGCTGACTCCGTATGTTGGTCAGATAGTTAAATTCAGAATTACCGGAAATTGGACCAGCGGTGATTATCTTCTTGCTTTCGATAATTTCCTGGTTACAAACTGCTTCCCTCCAACACCTTTGACCGTATCTAACCTTACGGCGACGTCAGCAGATTTGTCATGGACTGCTCCTTCGGTAGCCCCTGCTTCAGGGTATGAGTGGGCGGTGACGACTTCTGCTACGCCTCCTGCGACAGGTACTGCAGAAACAGGAACATCAGCTTCTGTAACTTCGCTGACTGCAAATACGCAGTATTTCCTGCACGTGCGTTCCGCTTGTTCGTCAACAGACTTCAGTCCGTGGGCTACAAGAGCATTCGTCTTCGTTCCGGGTGATACCTGCGCTACTGCTGTAAATCTTGCAACGCAAACCAGCCCGCTAACGGCTTCAAATGCGCTTGCAAGTAATGACTTCGTGGTGCAGTGTATATCTTCTCCGGGTAAAGACCTTGTATATTTTATTGATGTTCAGGATAAATGGACGTTAAACATCGGTCTTACAGCCTCTGCGTTTGACTCTTCGCACTATCTGGGTTATGGAGGTGCATGTCCGGGCACAACGCAGATTGCATGTTACGATCCGAATTTACAGTCGAATACATGGACGAATACTACAGGCAGCACGCAACGTGTTTATTTCACAGTTGATGCCTGGGGAACTGGCGAAGGTACCTTTACATTAGGATGGTCCTTAGTGCCACCTCCAATTGTCATCGACGCGATTACACCGGCTACTGCATGTGCGGACAATCTCGCAACTACCGTAATTACAATTACCGGTTCAAATCTTGCGAACACAACCGATGTAAAACTTAATGGTGTTTCTACGCCGTTTACCGTAATCAGCGATGCCGCAATCTCTGTTGCTTTAACTGCAACTTCAACTGCAGGTACCTTTACTGTAATTAATCCGGATACGCAGGCAACCAGCGCTGCGTCCCTTACCATTATTGCAAATCCTACCGTGGCTCCAATCACCTTTACAGGCGATGCTACGCTATGTGCGGGCGGAACAATTGATTTGGACAATACCACACCGGGCGGAACCTGGTCTTCTTCGAATGCTTTGATTGCAACGGTGGATCAGGATGGCGTTGTGACTACACTCGCAGCAGGAACAGTAACTATCAACTATACTGTGACTGACGCTGGTTGTACGACGGTGGTTTCCCAAAACATCGAAATCAAAGCTCCGATTGTGTCGTCTAACCCGGGGAATGCTACAGTCGTTACAGGAAATACGGCAACATTCAGCGTAACTGCAACGGGAGACATTACCTCGTACCAATGGCAAGTTTCGACCGATCAGGGAGGAACATATACTGATGTTACCAACGACAGTAATTATTCAGGTGCTACCACCAATACACTTACAATTGCAAACACTCCGGGCGAGTGGAACCAATACTTGTATCAAGTGATTATTACCGGTGTCGCACCATGTTCAAACTTTATATCATCTGCAGCACTTTTATCTGTTGGAGATACTGGTGTAGCAGAAGATCCGGCAAGCGTTTCTCTTTGTACAAGCGGCAACGGTATCGCGACTTTCACGGTTGAAGGATCCGGAACGGTGGATGCGTACAACTGGTTTATCGATTCAGGTAATCAGTTTGAGCCTGTTACCGACGGAACACTTGCAAATGTTACCATTTCAGGTGCTACTACCGATACGCTTACGCTATCCGGTATTACGTTGGCAAACAACGGATGGAAAATTGTGGCTGAGGTTGTAGGTCCGGCAAATGGCGCATTCTCAAATGAGGCGCTACTTACCGTTAATTCGGCAGCGGCCATTACAAGCGAACCTGCAAATGCAAGCAACTGCTTTAGCGGAGGCAGCTCACAATTTACGGTTGTAGCAACCGGAAATGTATCCGGTTATCAGTGGCAGTATTCAACAGACGGCGTTACGTTTGCGAATGTGGCCAACGGAACTCCGGTTGGAGCTACATATAGCGGTGCTACTACAGCGCAGCTTACTGTTGCAACAACCTCTTCAACGCCTGCTTCAGGAACATATTTCTACCGTGCGCAAGTAATTGGCACTTCACCTTGTGGTACCATTGATTCAGCTCCTGCACAGTTGCTGATCAATACTCCTCAGATTACATCACAACCGGCAGCTACTACCGTAATTGCATCCAATACGACTACGTTTACGGTTGCTACTTCAGCACCGTCGCCATCGTATCAGTGGCAGTATGCTACCGCATTGGCCGGGCCGTATACCAACGTAACTGCCAACACACCGGCGGGAGTAACTTATAGCGGTGCAGATACTGCAACATTATCTGTGATCACTTCTGGATCAACCGTGGCCAGCACAGCCCGTTTCTACCGTGCCGTGGTGACGTCAAACGGCTGTTCCGTTAATTCTGCAGGTGCGCAGTTAACCATCGTTGCGTATTGTACACCAAATCCTTCGTCAGTAGATGGTCAGGGTATTACAAACGTAACTTTTGGAACAATAAACAACACTTCTATCAGTGAACCAACACGTTACGGTAACTATTCTAATCTTATCACAGACGTAACTCAGGGTACTAATGTACCGTTCGCTATCACCTACCGTACCGGATTTACTTATGGTACAAGAATCTGGATTGATTTCAACCGTGATGGCGATTTTACCGATGCTGGTGAGCAGGTTTACTCAGGTCTGTCAGCTAGTGCAAATCCAACTGTTCTTTCCGGAACTTTTGCGATTCCTGCCAACGCACCGCTGGGTGCAACACGCCTGCGTATTGGTGGTACTGACACTGATAGTGGTCCGTCGACACCTTGTTATAGCGGAACTTTTGGAATTTTTGAGGATTACTCCGTCAATATTATTCCTCAACCGCCATGTTCGATCGTGACGGCAGGTACTGTTGCGGCAAGTTCAACTTCAATCTGTGGTACCGGAACCGTTACACTTACGGCAACAGGATTTACCACAGGAGCACTAGGAGTTACTCTACAATGGCATAATTCCCAAGGGCCGATTGCCGGTGCTACGTCGGCGACTTATACCACCCCGGTATTGTCTGCAAACGAGTCTTACTTCTTCCGCGTAACCTGCGAGAACGGACCGGTTTCTGCAGATTCGAATACAGTAAATATTAACGTTTACAATCAGACGCTTGATTCTACAACTGGTTCAACGCGTTGCGGAACAGGTACAACTGTGCTTCAGGCTGCTGCCTCTGCAGGATCTCAGGTAGTTTGGTATTCCGCAAGCACAGGAGGAACAGCGTTAGGTACCGGAGTTTCGTTTACTACACCGGTCATTAATGCAACCACTTCGTATTTTGCTGCTGCGGTAACCCTTGCGCAAGGAACGCAGGCTGTTGGTGCAGGAGCTACAACTTCCGCTGCGGCTCCGACAAGCTTTGCCAATGGGCTATACGGAGGAATGAAAACTCAGTATTTATTTACTGCCGCTGAATTAAACTCCGCAGGAATTTTTGCAGGAAATATCAATGGAATTGGTTTTGATGTCACCGTGGCAGGAAGTGCTCTGCAAGGATTTACCATCCAGATGGGCACTACAAACCTGACAACGTTTGCCACGCCGGTATCCATCGCCGGAGGTCTGACGACGGTAAGAAATGCCGCCCTATTCACACCTGTTACAGGTATAAACACACTGGCATTTACGACTCCTTTTGTTTGGGATGGTACTTCTAACGTAATTGTATCGATCAGTTGGAGTAATAACAATGCGTCTAATACGTCTTCGACTTTGAGAAGCGATACGACTACAAACTTTGCTTCGCAATCGTACCGTCAGGATAACGCGTTGCCTGAAAATATTCTGGCGCTAACCGGTGGAACGGGCGTTGGTACCTCTGTTTTCGATCGTCTGCAAGCACGTCCGAGAACTTTCTTTACAGCATCGAGCGTAGTGGTATGTTCAACGCCACGTACAGCGGTAGTTGCGACAGTTACTCCTGCACCGGTGTTAACGCTAAGTGCTGCGACATCGTCTATTTGCGTAGGCGCGACTTCGTCACCAGTGACGATCACTTCAACCGTAGCAGATTACGATTCATACACCTGGTCGCCATCTACCGGAGTATCGGGAGATGCAGCTTCTGGTTATGTATTTAATCCGACTACTACTACGACGTATACATTAACTGCCTCGAATTCTGTTTCAGGTTGCTCTAATGTAGTAACGCATACAGTTACCGTAAATGCACTTCCTGCTGCGCCAGTGGTTATCCCATCTACACCTGAGGTTTGCCCGACGGGAGCACCAGTCGCACTTTCTGTAGTAGTTGCTCCGTCGACTACTCAGGGTTGTTTGGTGGCAGAAGAAGGTCAATTTCCTTTTTCAACATTTACAAGCGCAACATGTAATGGAACGACTGTAAACTCTGTCACAACAAGTGGCTTTGCAAGCGAGTATTCTCTCGTATCAGTTGGTTCGCTGACGCGATACGTATTCACCTCAAGTAAAGCGGGTGATTTGATTACTATTGGTAATGCCGATGGAACGCAGATCATTACTTCCGGCCCATCTCCATTAACATGGGATAACCTTACAGTAACCGGAATTATTCGTTTCTACACCCAGGTGGCAGGTTGTGGGGAAGACGCTACTCTTCGTACCAGATCATTTGTTTGTGGTCCGATTCAGGGTGTGGTTTGGTCTCCACAGGAGGGCTTGTTTACTAATGCCGCTGGAACGACGCCGTACACAGGCGCACCTGCGGTAACTGTATTTGCCAAACCAAATGCAACGACGGTGTACACCGCAACTGCAACGAATGCAAACAACTGTCAGAATTCATCGCCGGTAACGGTCACTGTTCTTCCAACATTTACCTACTATGCTGATGCTGACAACGACGGATTCGGAAATCCAACGTCGACTATTACAGCTTGTTCGGTGCCTGCCGGTTACGTAACCAACAACACGGATTGCGACGATACGAAGAATACTGTTCGTCCGAACGCACCGGAGATCGGTTACAACCTTACCGATGATGATTGCGACGGTCTGATCGACGAGGGCTTCCCGCCAATTGTTTCTACGATCAACCCAACGCTGTGTAACACGACGCTTACTGCCATCAACCAGCAGATTTTCTCAACGCTTGTTGCCGGAGCTCAGGGTTACCAGTGGAGAGTAACTACGATCAGCGGTCCGAACGTTGGTCAGGTTCAAACGCTGAACACGCTTCTTCGCGTAATGCGTCTGACCGAGTTGCCAAACTTCGCTTACGGAGCTACGTATCAAATTGAAGTAGCAGTTCGCTTCCAGGGCTTTGTTCAGCCGTATCCGGGAGCTACCTGTAACGTGACTACGCCGCTACCGGTGTGTCAGTTGGTAAACTGCGACCAGCAGTTGGGCAACATTCAGGATGCTGTATTTGCTAATCTGGTGCCGTTTGCTACCGGATATCGTTTCCGCATCACCGATCCGCTGAACCCTGCCAATACACAGGTACTGGATCGTAACCTGCGCGAATTCCGAATGAGCCAGATTACGGCCTTCCCGGTACAGTACAACAAAACGTACATCGTGGAAGTAGCCGTACGCAATACCGACGGTACATACCTTCCATTCGGTGCTGCTTGTCAGGTGACCACTCCGCTGTTCCCGACTACGGGTCTTCAGGATGCACAGTGCGACAACGGTCTGGGCGGGGCGTACGAAGTACCGACGTTAACGACACAGATTTTTGCCAACTCATGGCCGGGAGTTATCGGATATGCCTTCAGGCTAACCGGTCCGGGCTTACCGGGTGGCAATGCTGAAGTAGTAAAACAACTTCGCGTATTTACCTTGAGCGACTTTGCTTCGTTCGGCCTTCAGCCGGGCGCTGAGTACAGTGTTCAGGTACGTTTGATCTTCAATGCTAACGATGCTGCAGGTCCTTACGGAAAAGTATGTACCATCAAGGTACCGGGTTCTGCACGTATCAAAGCAGTCGACTTCAATGCAGTGGCTTATCCAAACCCATTTGCAGAGAATTTCAACATCGATCTGACAACATCTCAGACAGAGAAAGTAACGGTTAAAGTTTACGACATGGCAGGACGCCTTCTTGAAGAGCGTACCGCTACCGTGAGCGAAGCTGAAACCAACGGACTCGGAGATCGTTACCCGGCCGGTGTTTACAACGTCATCGTATCACAAGGCGATGAGGTTAAAACGCTTAGAGTTATCAAGCGATAAACTTTATAGGTTTTTATAAGAACCCCTTCGGAAACGAAGGGGTTTTTTTATGCCTGTTTTTTACTAGCGGAGGGTAATACAACGAGTTTTTTAACGGATTAACGGCAAAGTGTAAACGTCTGGTTAAACAAGACCTAATTTTATTATACCCCCTACTAACAAACTGTTAATCAAATTATTAACTAAAAAAATCTGTTATGATTAAAAAAATTACACTTGGGTTGCGTCCAGAAGACAAACCCGGAGTAGGGAAAGAGCAGCGACTAGGCATCTTCCACTCCAAGGTCTTACTATCTTTTGCTGCCTTTTTAACCCACTTGATGGGATTTTCGCAATCACAGACGTTTAATGCTTCGGGATCATTTACTGTTCCGGCTGGCGTTACCACAGTAAACGTTGATGCATGGGGCGCCGGCGGTGCGGGCGGCGGCACTGCTAGTACTGTTATTGGAGCGTATGTTGGTGGTGGCGGAGGCGGCGGCGGATTTACCCGTGGGCTAAACGTCTCGGTTATTCCGGGCCAGACTATCCCGGTTACCGTCGGTATTGGTGGTACACCCGTATCCGGCCAAAATGGAAATGCCGGAAGCGCGTCTCTATTTGGATCAGCATCTCCCGTCACTGCAAATGGAGGTCAGGGTGGACAAGTTGGAAATGGTACTAATAATAGAGGCAACGGAGGCGCCGGCGGGGCAGGTGCGACGTTTGTTGGTGGTAATGGCGGAAGAAGCGCCAATACAAATAATTCCGGCGGCGGCGGAGGAGGAGCAGGTAATGGCGGTGCCGGTGGCAATTCTTCCGGTAGCAGTGCCGGTGCCGGTGGCGTAGGCTCCGTTTCAGGCGGCGCTGGCGCAGCAGGCGTAGGAGGCACCAATAATGGAGGTAATGGCTCGGTTATCGGTGGAGGCGGAAGCGGATCAAGAAGTGGATCTTTTAGTGGCGCGCGTTCAGGTGGCACCGGAGGTGCGGGACGCGTAATTGTTAGCTATTCCTGTCCTGATTATTTACTTGATAATGTTTCAGCCGCATCACTTTGCGGTTCAGGGGTTACAAATGTTATTCTCAGTTCTTCGACTCTGCCTTCTGGGCATTATACTATAAATTATACGATTTCAGGTGCAACCTCGGTTTCACAAAGTGTTAATGTAACATATACCGCGCCGGGAGTTATCACTTTTGCTACACCTGTATTAAACTTCGGATTGAGCACAATTACGATAACATCGATTTCATCATCGGTATGTTCAACTTCTCTCACAGCCAACAACTCGGTTCAAGTGCAGGTGTCACCCGTGCCCACTGCTCAGGCAGGACCGACTCTCGGACTTTGCGAAACGCAGTCGTCGATCAATGTTACTGCCGGATCTACTGCGTCAAATTATTCCTCAATTCTCTGGACTTCAAATGGAACAGGAACGTTTTCAGATGCCACTTCATTGGACGGTGCCGTCTATACGCCAAGCGATGACGATATTCTTGCAGGTAGTGTGGTAATAACTCTGGAAGCCACCGGCTTTTCCCCATGTTCCACTGTAAATTCCACGCGTACACTTGAATTTACCTACTTGCCGGAAGTAACTACCGGAGGCCCGGACACCATTTGCTCCAATCAACCGATTACCATTTCAGGGGCAACAGCCGCAAACGGAACATTTTCGTGGTCCCACAACGGACTTGGAACTTTAACCAATGAAAATACGCTAACGCCGACCTATACACCGGTTGCAGCTGATGGCGGAAACACCGTAATATTAACCCTTACAGTGTCAAATACCGGATGTGGTGCTGTATCATCCTCCCATATCCTGAATGTCACTGCTCAACCTGTAATTTCAGCGGGCAGCGAGGTTACGATCTGCGAATCAGAAATCAACGTCAATTTTGCAACAACTGCTGCGGCAAGCAATGTTTCAGACATTCTCTGGACGACTAACGGCAGCGGAATCTTAGCGAATGCCACATCGCTTACCGGCGCTACTTATACTCCAAGCGCGTCTGACATCAGTGCAGGAACTGTTACTTTCACGCTTACAGGTAACGGAATTTCACCATGCAGCAGCGCATCTGCGATCAAGTCGTTAATCATTTTACAGCAACCTGTTGCAATTGCAGGTGGCTCATTAACTATTTGTGAGAATGAACCTGCGCAGGTATCTGGAGCTACCGCGGCAAACGGATCAATCGTGTGGACCGAAAATGGCGCCGGATCTATCACTGCCGGTGCATCTACCTTAACACCGACCTACACACCTGCTGCCGCCGATGCAGGAAATTCGGTTACTTTAACCATGACAGTTAGTAATCCCGTGTGCACGGAAGCAACCGCTACATTTACTTTTAATGTACTTCCGTTACCGGAAGCATTTGCCGGTGTACCAGTTTCAATCTGTGCGGATGTTCCGTCGGTTAATGTAACCACGGGCGCAACCGTAGCCAATAACAACGGGCAATTGTGGACTACCTCCGGTACAGGTACATTTAGCAATGCCGACTCCATAACCGGGGCGGTATATACACCAAGTGCGGCAGATATTTCCGCCGGCGAAGTAGTTTTAACCTTAACTGCTTTCGGAAACGGTACTTGTACTAGTGACGCAGCTACTAAAACGCTGACTATTTTACCGGTTCCGGTGGCTGAGGGAGCAACCATTTGTCAGGGGACAGCAGCAGCACCTCTAACTTCCAACTTTATTTGTAAAAATACACCACCGATCACATCCTCTCCGCGAGCGCCTTCAACGGCAACAACCGTCGGGTCAGGAACGGCATGGACCAACCCAAACAATGTCTTTACAAACAATAATCAGACAGCTAATGTTTCGCATACAGTAATATTCGGATCATCAAGCATCACATCTCAACAGCTAACCTCAACCGGAATGGGCTTCAGTATCCCATCAAATGCCACGATTTTAGGCATAACCGCAACTATTCGTCGCAGTGCCAGCATAATTATCGGGTCGGGCAATGTACAGGATGTAAATGTGCGGATTGTAAAGGATGGAACTGTGCAAGGCGCAAACAAAGCCATATCCGGCAACTGGCCGTCTTCCGAAACGGCGCAGGTTTATGGCGGAAGCACAGATTTGTGGGGGCTGACATGGACTCCGATTGATATCAATGATGCTGATTTTGGGGTTGCACTCGTGACGCAGGTTACCGCTCAGGGCGGGGTTGCAACCGCTTTGGTCGATGCTATTCAGTTGGTTGTTACTTACTCCATTCCGGGTACCATCAATTGGTATACGCAAGCGAGCGGCGGATCGGCAATCGGTTCAGGAAGCGTGTTTATTCCGGTGGGAGTACCCGGATCCGGACTTCCAAATACGCAAACGGCGGGAACGTATACCTTTTACGCAGAATGTAGTACCGTTCCGGGCTGCAGAACCGCAGTAAATTATGTGATTAATCCACTTCCTGAAGTCTCCATCAGCGGACTTGCAACTACCTACTGTGAAGATGCCGCTCCAGTGACAATAACCGGAAACTTTGCACCATCCGGCACATTTGCCGGCACGGGTATAATTGATAATGGAAATGGAACTGCCATCTTTAATCCGAATATCGCAGGGGTGGGCACTCATCTTCTAACATATGTCTACACTAATGCCAATGGTTGTTTGAATACTGCAACGGTGTCCGTCAACGTAAATGCCAACATTACTTATTACGCTGATTCAGATAATGATGGATTCGGCAATCAGGCTATTACTCAGGTGTCTTGCCTCGGCGCTCCGGCAGGATTTGTTGGTAATTCAACGGATTGTGATGACACCAATCCACTTCGTAATGCAGAATTTCAATTCTATAGCGATAATGATGGCGATGGGTTCGGAACCGGTGCTCTGGTATGGACGTGCGCAGAAAACGCGACCACTCCACCAGCCAACTTTTCAGTGAATGCTACGGATTGCGATGATAATGATGCAAGTAAGAATACGCAATTTGATTTCTATGTTGATGCGGATGGCGATGGCTTTGGTGTCGGTGCACTTACTGCTGTTTGCGCTGTTGATGCGGCAACGCCACCGGCAGGATATTCTCTTAGCAGTACAGATTGTGATGATTCCGATCCTTCACAAAATGCCGTGTTTTTGTTTTTTGCAGATCTGGATGGCGATGGATTTGGTGCAGGCGATCTCGTCGAAGTTTGCGCGGTTAATGCAACCACACCACCGGCGGGATACTCATTAACGGGTACAGACTGTAATGATGTAGTATCTACGACAAGTCCGGGTGCTCCTGAAATAGGATACAACCTAACAGATGACGACTGCGATACGTTAATAGATGAAGGATTTCCGCCAATAATTTCAACGATTACACCTTCATTATGTAACACTACCCTTTCGGCAATTGATCAGCAAATCTTTTCAAGTTTGGTTGCCGGTGCACAGGGTTATCAGTGGCGGATCACTACGATTAGCGGGCCTAATGTCGGTCAGGTACAGTTACTTAATACACTGCTTCGTGTGATGCGACTTTCAGAATTGGTGAATTTTGCATATGGGGCGACATATCAAATCGAGGTTGCAGTTTTTTATCAGGGATTCCTTCAGCCTTATTCGGGAGCAACCTGTACGGTAACTACTCCGCTACCGACATGCCAGCTTGTATCATGTGATCAAACCCTGAACAACATTCAGGATGTGGTTTTTGCAAACATGGTTCGTTATGCAACAGGCTATTGTTTCAGGATTACCGATCCGCTGAATCCGGCGAATGTGCAGGAGTTGAATCGCAATCTTCGCGAATTCCGCATGAGTCAGATTACGGCCTTTCCGGTACAGTACAATAAGACCTATAATGTTGATGTATCGGTTAGAAATACCGATGGAACGTACCTACCTTACGGAACGGTATGTCAGGTTACAACTCCCTTGTTTCCAACGACGGGCTTACAGGATGCGCAGTGTGACAACGGCATGGGTGGAGCGTATGAAGTTCCTGCCATGAATACCCAGATTTTTGCCAATTCGTGGCCGGGAGTGATTGCCTACGGATTTAAGCTAATCGGTCCCGGACTGCCGGGTGGTAGTGCGGAGGTAATAAAACCGCTACGGGTATTCATGCTATCAGACTTTGCAGCATTTGGATTGCAGCCTGGAGCGCAGTACAATGTTCAGGTTCGGCTTATTTTCAATGCTACCGATGCACCGGGGCCTTACGGTAAAGTTTGTACTATAAAGGTGCCGGGCGCCTCGCGAATCAAGCCGGTGGAATTCAAAGCTATTGGATCGCCCAATCCATTTAAAGAGAACTTCTCCATTGATGTCACCACAAATTCAATGACCGACCTGACCGTTAGGGTCTATGATATGGCGGGTCGTATGCTTGAAATGCAACAGCTTTCCCCACAGAAATTAAAAGTTGTGAATTGGGGAGCGCAATATCCGTCCGGCATTTATACCTTTATCATTACGCAGGGCGATTCGATTCAAACGTTGCGTATGATAAAACGATAACTACTAACTGAATTTTTTAAAACAAGAGTCCACCGGAAATGGTGGACTTTTTTTTTATCGAATTCGGAGTTATTACAAAAAAATCGACAGTTATAAAGGAAATGTTAAAGACTTGTATTGAGGAACTTAGGTTATTAACAGCGCTTTTTTGCAGTTCGTCGATAAAATAAAGTGTTTTAACGATTTGTAGGGAATGAGTTAACAATACGTTGACCTTTTTCTTAATTTACAGCATTATTTAACCCAATTTTTATTTTATGGTATTAAATTACAATCGACTGGGTCGACGTAGGGATACGTGGCTCAAAAACGATGTAGGAGACTATTATAAGTCGCCTCCATCCCGGAGGAATCCGCGAACGTTTATGTCTTTGGTTTGGCTTTTACTCCTCATTGGATTTGGCCTTCCCAAAGCGTTCGCACAGGTTTCCCTTTATTCGTTTAACCAATCCTCAGGTACTTTTACTCCGCTATCGGCGGGTACTGTGGTAGGAACTGCGACGTCTACTAATTCATTAGACAGTTTCAATTCTGTCGGGATTACGATTCCATTTACATTTAATTTGGGCGGCACGGTTCATTCCACCGCCTTTATGAACAGCAATGGTTACATTGCTCTAACCGCTTCACATTCTGCGTTTACGACAACGCCTATCAGTACAGCGGGTACGGGAGTTACCGGAGTGGTGTCTGCATGGGCTGGTGATCTCAACACGGTCTTCAACATTGGTGGACGCACCGGAACCATGCAGTGGGGAATTGTGGGTACGGCACCAAATCGCGAAATTGTATTTGAATGGCGCGATTTTCGTCCAGCGTTTAGCTCATCAACTACCAATGCGTTTGTTTTCTCTTTTCAAATCAGATTGGAAGAAACCACAAACAATGTTCGGATCGTCTACGGTTCCGGTCAGTTTCTGGTGGGTTCTACGCCTCAAACTGGCGTCACAAACAGACAAATTGGTTTAAGAGGTACTACCACGGCAGATTTTAACAATCGGGTATTTACAAGTTTTGCCTCGCCTTCAGCACCAGGAACACTTAATACAAGTGCCAATTCGTTTAACACGTCTACGAACTTTCCAGCTTCCGGCTTAACACTTACGTTTAGTCCGCCGGCGCCATGCTCCGGAACACCAACGCCGGGCAACACACTGACGACTGCAAATAATGTGTGTGCTGGTACAAACTTTACCTTGTCACTTCAGAATGCCACGACCGGTTCGGGGGTAACGTATCAATGGCAGAACTCGCCGGATAATGTTACATATACCAACATTTCGGGAGCAACTTCTGCAACCTTTGTTACAAGTACTTTGGCTCCGACGTGGTATCGCTGCGTTGTAAGCTGCAGCGGAAGTCCTGCTAATTCCAATCCTTTGCAAATTTTGCTTAATAGCAACTTCCAGTCTTGCTACAATACCAATGCAGCAACGTCAACGGGGGATGGTGAAATCTCAAATGTGACAATTGGGTCATTGAATAATTCTTCCACCTGTACAACCCTAGCTCCTGGAACGGGCTCAATATTAAATCGCTACAGCAATTATCGCGGTTTTGTTACGCCTCCTGATCTACAGAGAAGCGCTTCAGTTCCGTTCTCACTGACAATGACTTCGTGCGGTGGATCTTTTGGAAACGGATTTCAGGTTTACATAGATTTCAACCAAAATGGTTTTTTTGAAGATTCAGAGCGGGTGTTTAATCAGCCTACTGCTGCAACCGGAAGCCAAACGCAAACCGGATCTTTTACAGTACCACTTACTGCGCTACTGGGCGTAACCGGCATGCGGGTTGTTAATGTTGAAGCTGGTTTCCCAAATTCTACAAATTATGCTAATGTAACCTATAGTTTTGGTGAAACAGAAGATTACTTAGTTAACATCACGGCAGAGCCGGCGTGTGTAAGCCCGCAGTCGTTAACACTTGCCAATATTGCGCCAACTTCGGTTACGCTAAACTGGACTGCATCAATTTCCAACCCTACGGGAGGTTACGAGTATGAGATCAGAACATCAGGAGCCGCAGGTTCCGGAACTACCGGTTTGGCAGCATCCGGTACTGTGGGTGCGGGAGTTTTAACTGCATCGGTGTCTGGCCTTACGGGAAATACAATTTATAATGTATTTGTTCGGTCTAACTGTGATGGTAACGGTTTTAGTACTTGGTTTGGTCCGGTTACTTTTACGACGCCATGTCTTCCGGCCACTATTCCTTACAGTGAAAGTTTCGAAACTGCTGTAATCCCGAATATGCCTGCATGCGTAACAAGTTCACATCCTCTCACCAGAAGTACATTAGCAACAGGGGCAGCACCGCGTACGGGAACAGTGTTTCAAAACATTCGCTGGACGCCAACGGTGACAAAGTATGTGTATTCTGCTCCTTTAGCACTTACCGGAGGTACGTCCTATGACATGGGAGCATGGTACCTGACAGATGGACTAGGGGGATGGAGTTTTATCAGATTGTATGTTAACACCGTACCTTCTCCAACAGGTGCTACATTGCTTACAACTGTTCCTAACGCTACAAATACAACCTATCAGCGTATTCAGGGAAGTTTTGCGCCACCCTCTACAGGGACATATCACTTCTTTATAGAAGTAGTACATACAGGTGCGCCAAATGACATGTCGATCGATGACATGTTTGCCGTTGTATCGCCAACATGCGTGGAGCCAACAGCTCTGCAGGCTACAACTACGAATGTTTCCGCAAACCTATCATGGACTGCCGCGACTATCGTACCCGGTAATGGTTATGACTATTTTGTTTCCACTACAAATACACCGCCTACAGGTTCCACTACGCCGACTGGTAATGTAACAGGTACATCAGTTACGATTCCGAATTTAACCAGTGGAACACAGTATTTCTATTGGGTGCGTTCGAACTGCTCCGGTTCAGACCAATCTACTTGGGCATCAGGTGGAAGCTTCACTACTCAAATAGTCGCGCCGGCACCTTATGTAGAAGGTTTTGCCACAACACTGTTACCGACAGGATATTCAGCTAATCGATATTTCGTTGGAACTACAGTTGCAGGTAATCCTGGAAATTCAATTGCTGCTAATCTATATTCGAGTTTTCCAACAGCAGACTTTAGAGCAATTAATATTGGACCTGTAAATGCAGCTCAGTTTTTATCTTTCGACTATAAGTTCAATGACTGGTCAAATGCCACCATATCTACAGGTACCGGAAACTTTGTTGTACAAATTTCAACCGATTTTGGTGTTACCTATACTAATCTTGAAACAGTTCCGGTAGATACCAATATAGCTTGGAGATCGAAATCCTATAGTTTGGCTCCGTACGCAAATCAAATCATCACTCTAAGAATTTTATCGACCTGGACAGCAGGAGACTTCTACATTGCGTTCGATAATATTAGTGTGTTGACACCTTGTAGTGGTACGCCAGCAAGTGCTACCGTATTACCGACTTCACAAAGTATTTGTACTACATTGCCTGCACTGCCACTTGTGGCTTCAAATTTTGAAGTAGCCAGCGGTATTTCGCATCAGTGGGAGCAATCTACTGACAATGGAGTCACCTGGGTAAATGCAGTAGGAGGAAGCGGTGCAAATACAACGACTTATACTCCACCAAACTTTGCCGGTGTTACCATCCAGTACCGGATGAGAACTACCTGTGCAAATTCAGGATTAAGTTCTGTTTCAACAGTATCGGAAATCAATTCCAATTCGCGACCAGTGCCGTTAAATGAGACCTTTAGTGATTTAAATACATTAGGAGGTTGGGCCGTAACAGGTGGTTATGCAATTGGTGCTCAGCGAGGAGCTACCGGAAATCCGGGCAATAACGCTTTCTCAAATTTAACGTCGTTCAACACGGCAAACAGTCTTACGACCGCTAAGTATGGTCCGGTACAAGCCGGAATGGGACTGACGTTCGATTTAAAATTATCGAACTTCTCCTCACCATTTGCTCCTCCACCAGCAGGTTGGGGACAGTTAGTGGTTTCAGTTAGCACTGACTGTGGAGTAACCTTTACTACAATAGGAACAATTAATGATACCCCGCCGGCTGCTTACAGAACCTTGACTTTCCCGCTATCTGCATTTATCGGACAAGGTGTATCCGTGCGAATTGCAGGAACATGGACTGCCGGTAGTTATGACGTTTCTATTGATAACTTAAAAATCGACTTCATCGCGCCGACAGTTACCGGTATTACTGCAGGTACAGTCTGTGCTGCTGAAGGCGGATCTGTAACAATTAATGGTTTCGGATTTACAGGTACAACTGCGGTTACTTTAAATGGTAGTCCGGTTTCTTCCTTCACAGTTAATAATGACACAACAATTACTGCCGTAATTGGAGGTGGAGCTGTATCGGGGCCAATTGCTGTTACAAATAGCGTGGGTACCGGAACATCGTCTACACCATTAACGATAACGCCAAACCCTGTAGTGAGTCCAATCACGTTTGTTGGTGAAGCAGTTCTGTGTATCGGCGGAACTATGGATTTAGACACCACTACACCGGGCGGAACGTGGTCATCTACTAATCCGGCCATCATTACTGTTGACCAGGATGGTATTGTTACAGCTGTCGGAGACGGATCTGCAGATATTCAGTATTCGGTTACCGACAACGGTTGTACTACTACTGTTTCACAAACCGTATTGGTAAATTCTCCAATTCAATCTACCAACCCGGGTAATGCTACGGTAATAACTGGTAATACAGCTACTTTTACGGTTACTGCTACCGGAGATATCACAGCATATCAGTGGCAGGTTTCTAATGATGGTGGTTTAACTTATACAGATGTTGTGAATGATGTTAATACTTCAGGCGCAACGACGAACACACTCACTATCGCTAATACCTCGGATACCTTAAATGGAAATCTATATCAGGTAATCATCACCGGAGTTTCGCCATGCGCCAACTTCACGTCGGCAGCAGCTACTTTGGCTGTTGGAGATACCGGCATTGATCAGGATCCTCAAAGCGTTTCCCTGTGTAGTACAGGAGCCGGTGTAGCCACATTCACTGTTGTGGGCTCCGGAACGGTTGATTCTTACGTTTGGTTTATCGACTCAGGAAACCAATTCGAGGAAGTTCAGGACGGGCCTCTCGGAAACACCACAATTTCGGGTGCTACCACGAATCAATTGACTATTTCAGGAATTACACTGGCTAATAACGGCTGGAGAGTTGTTGCACAAGTTGTTGGTCCTGCCAATGGCGCCACATCTAATGAAGCATTACTGACGGTAAATGAAGGAGTTACTATTACATCTTCACCGTCGGATGCAATTGCTTGTTCAAGTGGCGGTTCTGATGTTCTTACCGCTACAACGACCGGTAATGTCGCCAGCTATCAGTGGCAATATGCCACATCGCCTTCAGGGCCTTGGGCTAATGTAGTTAATGCAACGCCTGCAGGATTTACCTACACGGTAACAAACACAGCAGGTCAATCGCAATTGACTGTAACCACTGCTCCTGGTACAGCAGCAGGTGTTCACTATTATCAATTAATTGCGAATGGAAATGCGCCATGTAGCCCTGCAACTTCTAATGTTGCTCAGGTTACGGTTACGGCACCTGTAGTTGCAATTCAATCGTCAGGCACCGTTAATTGCGTGCCGGGTAGTGGGGTAACGCTTACTGCTACCGGAGCATCAACGTATACATGGTCTCCATCTAGTGGATTAAGCGCTACAACCGGAGCTGTGGTAACTGCTTCACCGACAGCTACAACTACGTACACTGTTACAGGTACTGACGCCAATGGCTGTACTGCTACCGCATCAGTAACTATTACTGTAGGAAATTCAGTCACTGCGATTGTTTCTGCTACACCACAGAACGTGTGTCCGGGCGCAGCTGTTCAGCTGAATGCATCAGGCCTGACTCCATTTGTTACTTCGCCGGTTAGCGGTTATACTTTCACAGCATCGTCTGGCGCTGCACTTGACCCAATGACTGGCGCGACTCCAATTGGTGCGGCTCCAAATGACGATACGCCTTATGCAGCCACCAACATCGGATTTACTTTCAATTTCGACGGTGCTAACTTTACGCAATTCTCTGCTAGTCCGGACGGATTCATTCGTATGGGTGGTACTACAGCTACAAGTGAGTTTACAAACTCTTTTGCCAGTATCACAAACAACCCTAAGATTGCTCCTTTCTGGGATGATCTGGCACTTGGAGGAACCGGTTTAGGTGGAAATGTAAGAACACGTACTATCGGAACAGCGCCGAACCGTATTTGTATTGTAGAATGGAACGTCACCATACCTCGTAATACTGTAGGTACTGCCAATGCAAGATTCCAACTCTGGATGTATGAAACTACCAATGTGGTAGAGTTCCGCTACGGAGCAATGGGAGGCACTGCAACTATGTTTGCTTCCGTTGGCTTGCGTGGAAATACAACATTTAATAGTGTGACGGTATCAAATAACACTGCAAGTACAGCCGTAGCTAATGATAATAACTCGGTTCCTGCGAGCGGCACCATGTACCGTTTCGTTCCGGGAGGAAGCCCTGCGCTGACCTATGCATGGACTTCAGTTCCTGCCGGGTTTACGTCAACATTGGCAAACCCAATTGCTAACCCAACGGAGAATACGACGTATAACGTTACTGTTACTACTGCAAGTGGTTGTACTTCTACGGCTTCTGTTAACGTAACTGTCCAAAGCGGTGCTTCTATTACAGCACAGCCTGCACCGGTGACCGTTTGTGCCGGACAGCCAGCAACCTTTACGGTAGCGGCAGTCGGACCGACGCTTACTTACCAGTGGCGAAAAGATGGAGTAGCGATTACAGGTAACCCTTCTGCAACCACAGCAACGCTTTCACTGGCTACCACAGTAGCGGGTGATGCCGGAAACTATGACGTAGTAGTAACTCCATTGTGTGGTGATGCTGTTACTTCTGACGCAGTAGTACTTACCGTAAATCCGCTACCGGTTGCAACTCCTTCTGCAAATGCAGTATGCGCGGGTGGTACATTGACTCTTACAGCTAATGCTCCGGGTGCTGCAACTTACGCCTGGACAGGTCCTAATGGTTTCACTTCTACAAGTGAAAACCCAACAATTGCCAATGTATCAGCCGCCAATAATGGCGTATATACCTTGGTAACAACATCTGCACTTGGATGTACCAGTACTTCAACTGTAGTAGTAAGCATTAATTTACCTCCTACGGCAATTACCATTGCGCCATCAGCGGCTACTGTTTGTTCAGTGGGTCCTGCGCAGGAACTGACAGCAACAGGTGGAATAATTACCGTGTTCTCGGAAAATTTCTCTAACAATGCACCGGGATGGACTATTACAAATGATCCATCTTCTCCTGCTGCAACCAACTGGACGTTTGTAACTTCACCGCATGTAGTAGGCTTTAACACCTTTACTACTCTTAACGGTGGTGGATTTGCATTCTCTAATCCCGATGCTGGAGGTTCCGGAAGTGTTACTGACACTAAGCTTACATCACCAATATTCAGTACCGTAGGATTAACTTCCGCAACATTGTCTTTTGAGCAGTTTTATCAGCCGTACTTCGAGGACGCAGTAGTGCAGGTAGAAATTTCTACTAATGGTGGAAGCTCATGGGTGGTACTCGCAGATTATCTTGGTGTACAACAAGGAGCTGCTAATACCAGCGCACCAACCACCATCAGCTTGAATAGCTATCTGAATCAATCAAACCTTCGAATCCGTTATAATTACGTTTCTGCATGGGGCTTCCGTTGGTTTATTGATGACATTCGGGTAACAGGTGGTCAAAGTCCATCCTGGACTCCAACAGCAGGTCTGTTTACAGATGCCGCTGCGACCACGCCATATACCGGCGGAGCCGCAGCAACAGTATTTGCACTTCCAACTGCAACTACAACGTATACGGCATCAGTAACTTCTTTAGCAGGATGTACTACCACTCAGACTGTTGCGGTTAACGTAACGCCGGCAGTAACTTACTATGCTGATGCTGATAATGACGGATTCGGTAATGCAGCAGTATCAGTTGTAACTTGTACACCACCTGCAGGCTTCGTAGCCAACAACACGGATTGCGACGACACGAAGAATACTGTTCGTCCGAACGCACCGGAGATCG
>ERZ1066122.180-NODE-180-length-69862-cov-37.016302_pt1 | contig 69862 bp, 66 predicted proteins | sample MGYA00382769_ERZ1066122 | MGnify/ENA primary metagenome ERZ1066122 (study PRJEB33369, sample SAMEA5778352) | biofilm metagenome | biome: Industrial cooling water; feature: Water cooling tower basin; material: Biofilm | place: United Arab Emirates | collected... | reverse complement strand
CGACGCCGGACATGCCGAAGCCGCCGAAGGGGTGGCGGCCGACGAGGGCGCCGGGGCCGCCTCACGGACGCGCGGCGGCCCGGCAGGCGGGTTCGGCGCGGATGGCCTCCCCGGCCCCGCGGCGCCCGGCGCCGCACTGCCCGGCCCCGCGCCGCCGAGCGCCGCCAGCACGTCCTCCAGCGCCACGGTCTGCTCCAGGAAGGAGAAGCGCAACAGCAGCAGCTCGATGAGGATGCGCTGCTGCCCGCTCTTGCGGAAGCGGCCGTCGGCGTCCAGCTCCGCGACCTGCGCGAGCATGCGCAGCAGGTCGCCCGGCGCGAAGTGCGCGGCCATCGCCTCCGTCTGCTCGCGCAGGTCGGCGCGCAGCTCGGTCGCGTCGGCACCGCTGAGGCGCACGATCAGCAGCGCGCGCAGGAAGTCGGCGAGCCCACGGTAGAACTCCGCGAGGTCGTAGCCCTCGTCCTGCAGGCGGGCTACGAAACGGAATACGTCCGCGTGGCGCCGCTCGGCAACGATGGCGAACAGCTCCAGGTACAGCTCCTCGCCGGCGAGGCCGAGCACGCGGCGCACGTCCTCGGCCGTCGGCGCGCCGGCAGTGAAGGAGAGCACCTGGTCCAGCAGCGAGAGCGCGTCGCGCATGCCGCCGTCGGCCTTCTGCGCCACCGGCAGCAGCGCGTCGTCGCCGGCGTCCAGCCCCTCGGCCGCCAGCACCTGCCGCAGCCGCTCGACGATCTCGGCGGTGCCGATGCGGTGGAAGTCGAAGCGCTGGCAGCGCGAGAGGATCGGCGGCGCCGCCTGCTGGATCTTCTGCGGCTCCGTGGTCGCGAAGACGAAGATCACGCGCGGCGGCGGCTCCTCCAGGATCTTCAGCAGCGCGTTCCACGCCTCGCGCGTGAGCATGTGCGCTTCGTCGATGATGTAGACCTTGTAGCGGCCCTCCTCCGAAGGCGCGTACATCGCGCGCTCGCGCAGCTCGCGCGCGTCGTCCACACCGCGGTTGCTGGCCGCGTCGATCTCCACCACGTCCAGCGAGGTGCGCCCGGCCCAGATGCGCTCGCAGCTCTCGCAGACGCCGCACGGCTCGCCCTCCGGCGTGCGGTTCGGGCAGTTGAGCGCCATCGCCAGCACGCGCGCCAGCGTCGTCTTGCCCACCCCGCGTGGGCCGCAGAACAGGTAGGCGTGCGCGACGCGCCCCTTCTGCACGGCGGCGCGCAGCGTCTCGGAGACGTGCTCCTGCGTCGCCACCTCGGCGAAGCGGCGCGGGCGATAGGCGCGGGCGAGTGCGGTACGCGACAAGGCGAACGGCAGGGGTCGGGGGTCCGGGGCCGGGGGTCAGGAAAACCCACCGGCGGCGCGGCTCGTGGAGCCGCGCGGCGGAATATACCCCGGCGCGGGCGGGCGGATCAACACGGCACGCCTTGACCCGGTGTCCGGTCAACGCGAAGTTGATACTCGTGAGTATTCACTTCAGCCGACGGACCCCGATGATCCACGCCACCGCCAAGGAGCTGAGGCTCGAGGCGAAGCGCCTGCTCGACGCCGTGGCACGGGGCGAAGAGGTGCTGATCACCTACCGCGGCCGCGCGCGTGCGCGGCTCGTCCCCCTCTCGTCCGAGCGGTCCGCGCCGACCACCCACCGCAAGGCGCTGTTCGGGCTCTGGCGCGGGCGTGAGGAGCTCGAAGACGTGCAGGCCCACGTCGACGAACTGCGGCGGAGCCGCCAGTGACGCTCGTCGACACCGACGTGCTGATCTGGTACCTGCGCGGCAACGACCCCGCCCGGCAGACGCTGGACGGGTTGTCCGGCTTCGCGCTGTCGGTGGTGAGCTACATCGAGCTGGTTCAGGGGATGCGCAGCCGCCGCGAGCTGAAGCTGCTGCAGCGTGCGCTGCCCGAGTGGGGAGCGGAGGTCCTCCCCATCACCGAGGCGATCTCGACGCGGGCGGTGTTCCTCGTAGAGCGGTATTTCCACAGCCACGCTTTACGGCTCGCCGACGCGCTGATCGCCGCGACCGCGCTGGAGCAGAGCGCGCCCCTCCTGACGGCCAACGCGAAGCACTACCGCTTCGTCTCAGGGCTGCGGGTGGAGCCGTTCGCACCCTGACGACGCCGGCGTCGCCGGTCGCGACCGCGGTGTGGTTCCGGGCCTGCGGTACGCTGGGGCGTGTCGCGGCGCCCGGTCGAGTCGGTATGGCGCCGCTGTCACGGCGCGGGAGCCGCGGCGCCCGCCCGCGCGGCTCAGCCGATAGTGCGGTCCAGGTGCGTGGCGACGAACCAGACGAAGAAGCCGAGGACGAAGAGCACGGTCAGCGCGGCCAGCACGGTGGTGGCGAAACTCTCGCCGAGCTGACGCCGCCAGCGCGAGATGGGAAGCTCGATGCGCAGCATGGCGCACCTCCGGAGCACGGGGGACCCTCTGATCCTGCCTCCACCCGCACACATTGCAGCGGCCTTGACTGCCCCGCCAGGGCCGCGAAGCCTCACTCCTCCCCGGGCGGCGGCTCCTCGCGCCGCGGCGCGAAGCGCAGCACCCAGGCGGCCAGCGCGACGGCCACGGCCAGCAGCACCGGCCAGTCCCGCCGGAACGCCACGCCCACGGCAAAAAAGCCGGCCGCCAGGAAGAAGAGCGCGGTTTTGAGGTAGACCAAGCGGTCGGTGCCGGAGCGGGAGCGGGAGGGGCGGAACACGGCCTCAGCTCCGGGGCTCGGAGGCAGGCCGGTCGAGGAAGCGCGCGACGCCGGCGCGCGTGTCGTCCGTCATGCGCGCCAGCACGTTGAGGTCGGCGCCGGCACGCAGCGCCGCGGCGAAGCCCATCGCGTCCTGGTGGTAGAGCAGCCGCTTGCCGAGCTGCACGGCCGAGGCGCTGCGCGCGGCGAGCGCGACGAGGTAGGTGGCGGCCTCGGCGTCGAAGCGCTCGTCCGGCCAGACGCGGTTGACCAGCCCGACGCGCTCCGCCTCCGCCGCCCCGATCGGCTCGCCGGTGGCGATCAGCTCGAAGGCGCGCTTCTCCGAGAGGTTGCGCCGCAGGATCGCCATCACCATCGCCGGCACGAAGCCGATCCTGACCTCGGGGTAGCCGAAGACCGCGCTCTCGGCGGCGAGCACCAGGTCGCAGCCGGTCGCCAGGCCGCAGCCGCCGGCGAGCGCGCGCCCGCGCACCAGCGCCACCACCGGCGGCCGCAACTCGCGCAGCAGCAGGAACAGTTCGGCGAGCGCGTCCACGTCGGCGAGGTTCTCCAGCACCGAGGCGGTCGCGACCCGCTGCAGCGCCGCGAGGTCGGCGCCAGCGCAGAAGTCCTTCCCCGCCCCGCGCAGCGCGACCACGCGCACGCTGTCGTCCGCCTCGGCGGCGCGCAGCTCGGCCTTCAGCGCCTCGATCAGCGCGGAGTCCAGCGCGTTGCGCTTCTCCGGGCGGTTCAGCGTCAGCCGGCGCACGCCGCCGTCCTGCTCCGCCCGCACCAGCGGCGCACCCGCGTCCGCGCCGTTCATCGGCGGGTGCTCACGGGCGGGCGGGCGCCGCATCGCGCCGCGCCTGCTCCGCCACGGCGTCGGGCACCTCCAGCTCCAGCCGCAGCATCGCGGTACTCAGCGTCTTGCCCTGCGCGTCGGTCTTGAGCGAGAGCGTGCCGCCACCGCCCAGCGCGTGGTGCAGCAGGAAATTCAGCGCCTCCAGGTTGGGCAGCTCGAAGCGCTCGACCTCGCCCAGGCAGATCCCCTCGAAGTGCCGCTTCACCCGCTCGGCGGTGAGTTGCTCGACGAGCAGCGGGTAGTACTCGGGCCGCAGCGCGATCACGCCGACGTTGGCGGTGTCGCCCTTGTCGCCGGAGCGCGCGTGCGCCAGGTAGCGAAGCTGGATGGAAGCCATGGCAGGGGTCGGGGGTCAGGGGTCGGGGGTCGGGGGGAACGGCAACGGCAGCTCCCGGGATGAGGCGGTCGGGGCTGCAGTTCCCCCGACCCCCGACCCCTATTCGTGATAGTTCGGCGCTTCGCGGGTGATCGTCACGTTGTGCGGATGGCTCTCGCGCAGGCCGCCGCCGGTGATGCGCACGAACTGCGGCTCGGCGCGCAGCGCGGCGATGTCGGCGCAGCCCAGGTAGCCCATGCCCGAGCGCAGGCCACCGACGAGCTGGTAGATGACGTCGGCCGCGGGGCCCTTGTAGGGCACGCGCCCTTCGATGCCCTCGGGCACGAACTTGCGCGCCTCGCTGCCGGCGTCCTGGAAGTAGCGGTCGGCGGAGCCCTGCTGCATGGCGCCGAGGCTGCCCATGCCGCGCAGCGTCTTGAAGCGGCGACCTTCCAGCAGGAACGCCTCGCCCGGAGCCTCCTCGGTGCCGGCGAGCATCGAGCCCATCATCACCGCGCTGGCGCCGGCGGCGAGCGCCTTGACCACGTCGCCGGAATACTTGATGCCGCCGTCGGCGAGCACCGGGATCTCGTCGCGCACGCCGGCGACCGCGTCGAGGATGGCGGTGAGCTGCGGCACGCCGACGCCCGTGACCACGCGGGTGGTGCAGATGGAGCCCGGCCCGACGCCGACCTTCACCGCGTCGGCGCCGCGCTCCATCAGCGCTGCGGCGCCCGCCGCAGTGGCGACGTTGCCGCCGATGACCTGCACCTCGGGGAAGCGCTCCTTCACCCGCGCTACTGCCTGCAGCACGCCCTCGGAGTGGCCGTGCGCGGTGTCGACGACCAGCACGTCGACGCCCGCCTCGGCGAGCGCGCCGGCGCGCTCCAGGTCGCGGGCACTGGCGCCGACGGCCGCGCCCGCGCGCAGCCGGCCCTTCTCGTCCTTGCAGGCGTGCGGGTACTGCCGGCGCTTGACGATGTCCTTGAAGGTGATCAACCCCGCGAGCCGGCCTTCGGCGTCGACGACCGGCAGCTTCTCGATGCGGTGGCGGTGCAGGATGCGCTCGGCCTCGGTCAGCGAGGTCCCGACGGGTGCGGTGACCAGCCCCTCGCGCGTCATCACGTCGCCGACCAGGCGGTCCAGATCGGTCTCGAAGCGAAGGTCGCGCGAGGTGAGAATGCCGACGAGCGCGCCGTCGCGGCGCACCACCGGCAGGCCGTTGATGCCGGTGCGCTCCATGCTCGCGACCGCCTCGCGCAGCGTCTGCTCCGGCGCGATGGTGACCGGGTCCTGGATCATCCCGCTCTCGGAGCGCTTGACGCGGTCGACCTCCTCGGCCTGCCGCTGGATGCTCATGTTCTTGTGGATGATGCCCAGCCCGCCCTCGCGCGCCATGGTGATCGCCATGCGCGACTCGGTGACGGTGTCCATCGCCGCGGAGAGCAGCGGGATCGGCAGCACGATGGAGCGGGTCAGGCGCGAGGCCAGCCGCGTGTCGGCCGGGTGCACCTGCGAGTGGCGGGGGACGAGGAGCACGTCGTCGAACGTCAGCCCCTCGCCGACGAAGCGTGCCGCGTGGTCGCCGGAGCGGCTCATAGGACCTCCCGATAACGCGCCGCCCGCCGGCCCGGCCGCCCCGCGCGAGGCGGCTTGCGGTGGGCAGCGGCGGGCAGCGACCGAGTGCATGCGGAGTGCCGGGTTACCATGCGGAAAGATAGTGACCGCCCCGGCGCCGCACCACCCCTGCTGTCGGCTGTCGGCTGTCGGCTGTCGGTCAACGGCGCCCTCACCCCCTGCCCCCCTCTCCCAACTTCGGGAGAGGGGGAACTCGTGCACAGCCTCCTGCGTTCTCCCCCTCTCCCAGACGTGGGCTATGCATTGCCCACATCTGGCTAAACCGGAACGCCGCGCATCTCCAGGCGGCTGAAGCCGCAGCTACGACGACACCAAGCCCGCCTGGCGCGGAGCGTTCCGCTCCTCTGAAATGTGGGTAATGCATAGCAGACGTGGGAGAGGGGCCGGGGGGTGAGGCCCGCTGTTGCCGTTGACTGATGACCGACGACCGACGACCGACAGCCGCTACCCCAGCTTCTGATGCAGGAGCTGGCGGACGCGCTCGGGCAGGACGGAGGCGGCCTTGTCGAGCGCGGCGATGGCGGCCTCCAGGCTGGCGAGGTCGCCCTCCCAGTGGTCGAGCAGCACGTCGACGCCGGCGTTGTTGAGCAGGCGGTCGAGCGCGAGCGCGAGCAGGTAGAGGTCGTCGACGCGGCCGAGGTAGGGCGCCAGGCGCTCGGGCACGAGGTCCCAGGGCGAGACGACGTAGGCGATGACGGCGGCGAGGATCGCCTTGTCGACGCGCGAGACGCGCGGGTCGCGCAGCAGGCGGTAGAAGAGCTTGCCAAAGGCGGGCACGTCGCGGATCAGGCGGCTGACCTTGTCGCCCTCGGCGGCGGCGCGGGGCTGGCGGCGCAGGCGCGGCGCAGCGAGCCGGCGGGCAGCGTCGCCACGGGCGGCGCGCGCGGCGCCGTCGAGATCGGCGTGGAGGGTGTCTTCGGGCATGGCTCGCTACGGCTGCGGGTTCACGGGTGGAGTCGGCACCGGGCCCGAGTCCTCGGGCGACGACAGGTTGGCGGGCGCGACCGGCGCGAGCTGGCGCGGCACGGTCGGCAGCGGCGGGGTGCGGGGCTCGGCGGGGCGGGGCTCGGCCTTCAGCCCCTCTTCCACCTCGCGCAGCACGCTGCGGCCCGCCTCGGCGACGCCGGAGAAGAAGCGGTCGGCGCTGCCCAGCGCCTCCATCGCGCCGCGGATGGCGCTGAAGCCGACGCCGCGCCCGCGCATCTTGTCTTCGAGGCGCTCGCCGAAGCGCTGGAAGCCGGTGCCCGGCGCGCGCACCGCGTCGCGCGCGTACTTGGAGGTGAGGAACTCGATGTAGTCCAGCGCCTGATAGAGCTGGGCTTCGGGCAGCGCCTCGATGTGGCGCCACAGGCGCTGGCGCAGAACGTCGTGCATGGAACATCCTCCGCGGCTGGATGGTCACCGACGCTGTCGCGGGCGTTCGCGGCGACAAGCGGACAAGCTCAGCGGCGGCGGCCCGGCGCGCAAGCCCCGCGCCGCACCCGCGGGCAGGCGGCCTCGGTTGACGCGCCGCGCCGCGCCGCCCTACACTTGGGCCGCGCACCGCCATGCCGCGGCACCGCGAGCCCGCGGAAGGCATCTTGCAGTTTCGGTCCCGCGCTCCGGCGCCGGCAGCGCTCTCGACCTCACCCACACATGCCCGACCAGAACCCGGCCGCACCGCCGCGCTTTCAGCCGCTCGCGCCGTTCGAGCGCGACACGCTCAACCGCATCTTCTGGTACGGCGTCGAGCACCATGCCGCGCGCGAGGCGCTACGGCACCGGCAGGACGGCGCCTGGCAGGCCGCCAGCTTCGCCGAGGCCGGCGCGCGCGTGACGCGGCTGGCCGCGGCGCTGGAGCTGCTCGGCGTGCGCAGCGGCGATCGCGTGGCGCTGCTCTCCGAAAACCGGCCAGAGTGGGCGCTCGGCGACTACGCCGTCCTCGCGCTCGGCGCCGTCACCGTGCCCATCTACCCGACGTTGCCCGCCGACCAGGTGCGGCACATCCTCGCCGACAGCGGCGCGGCTGTGGTGCTGGCCTCTACGCCGGAGCAGGTCGAGAAGCTGCGCGGCGTCCGCGACACGCTGCCGGCGCTGCGGCACGTGGTCGGCTTCGACGGCGCGGACGGGCCCGAGGTGCCGCGGCTGACGACACTGCTGGAGCGCATCGCGCCGCCGGCCGGCTGGGCGGCGGCGCTGCGCGAGCGCGCGTTCGCCGTGGCGCCCGAGGCGCTGGCGACGCTGATCTACACCTCCGGCACCACCGGCGTGCCGAAGGGCGTGATGCTGACGCACCGTAACCTGGCAGTGATGGTGGCGGCCACGGCGCAGCACGGCGCCTTCGAGCTGGAGCCCGGCGACGTGGCGCTTTCGCTGCTGCCGCTCTCGCACGTGCTGGAGCGCGCCGCCTGCTACTTCTACTGGGAGCGCGGCGTCGCCACCGCCTACGCCGAGTCGATCGAGCAGGTCGCCGAGAACCTGCGCGAGGTGCGGCCGCACACGATGACCGCGGTGCCGCGGCTCTTCGAGAAGATCTATCTGCGCGTCACCGGCACTCCGGGCGTCAAGGGCCGCATCGCGCGCTGGGCGGCGGGCGTGGCGCAGCCGGTCACCGAGGCGCGGCTCGCGGGCCGCGCGCTGCCGCCGACGCTGGCGCTGCAGCACCACCTGGCCGACCGGCTGGTCTACGCCAAGCTGCGCGCGGCGACGGGCGGGCGCGTACGCATGTTCATCTCCGGCGGCGCGCCGCTGACGCCCGAGGTCGGGCGCTTCTTCTATGCCGCGGGGCTGCGCATCCACGAGGGCTACGGCCTGACGGAGACCGCGCCGGTGCTGGCCGCGAACCGACCGGGCGAGACGCGCTTCGGCACGGTCGGCGTGCCCTACCCCGGCGTCGAGCTGCGGCTGGCCGGGAACGGCGAGATCCTGGCGCGCGGGCCCAGCGTGATGCAGGGCTACTGGCAGCAGCCGGAGGCGAGCGCCGCGGCGCTGGAGCCCGACGGCTGGCTGCACACGGGCGACGTCGGCGCCTTCGACGCGGACGGCTTCCTGCGCATCACCGACCGCATCAAGGACCTCATCGTCACCGCGAACGGCAAGAACATCGCGCCGCAGCCGATCGAGAACCGTGTGGCGCTTTCGCCCTACGTGGCGCAGGCGCTGATGTTCGGCGACCGCCGGCCCTACCCGGTGATGCTGGTGGTGCCGGACTGGGAGGCGCTCAAGCAGTGGGCGGTCGAGCACGGCATCGAGCTGGCCGACCGGCTGCGCGCCGCGCGCGACGCGCAACTGCAGGCGTTCCTGGAGGGCGAGGTACTCGGCCGGCTGCACGGCCTGGCGCGCTTCGAGCGGCCGAAGAAGCTGGCGATCATCCCGGAGGCGCTCTCCATCGAGTCCGGGATGCTGACGCCGACGCTGAAGGTCAAACGCCGGGCGGCGGAGCAGCGCTACCGCGAGCTGATCGAGGCGCTGTACTCGGCGCCCGCGCCGGCCGCCACCTGAGCAGCCGACCCCGCATCCCGCCGCTACCGCGCCGGCAGGGCTCGGTGGCGTTCGGCCCCGTCGACGGTATATTGCCCGCTCGACCCGCAGCCCCTGCTTCCCCCAACCCCGAGACGACCATGTCCGTGACGGAGTACCTCGAGCAGAACCGCGAGCGGCACCTGGAAGAGCTCTTCGAGTTCCTGCGCATCCCCAGCGTCAGCGCCAAGAGCGAGCACGCCGCCGACACGCGCCGCGCCGCGGACTGGCTGCGGCAGCGCATGCTGGACGCGGGCCTGCAGGCGGCCGAGCTGGTGGAGACGAGCGGGCACCCGATCGTCATCGGCGAGTGGCGCGGCGCGCCCGGCGCCCCGACGCTGCTCGTCTACGGGCACTACGACGTGCAGCCGGCGGAGCCGCTGGACGAGTGGAGGTCGCCGCCGTTCGAGCCCACGGTGCGCGAGGGCAAGCTCTACGCGCGCGGCTCGGTGGACGACAAGGGCCAGCTCTACCTGCACCTCAAGGCCGTCGAGGCGCACATCGCACGGAACGGCCGGCTGCCGGTGAATCTGGTCTTCGTCGTCGAAGGCGAGGAGGAGGTCGGCTCGCCGAACCTGGAGAACTTCCTGGCCGCCAACCAGGAGCGGCTGCGCTGCGACGCGGTGCTGATCTCCGACACCACCATGTTCGCGCCGGGGCTGCCCTGCATCACCATCGGGCTGCGCGGCCTGGCGTACATGGAGGTGCACGTGCAGGGCCCGGCCGGCGATCTGCACTCCGGCTCCTACGGTGGCGCGGTGGTCAACCCGGCGAACGCGCTGGCGAAGATCATCGCACGGCTGCACGACGAGCAGGGCCGCGTCACCATCCCGGGCTTCTACGACGCCGTGCGCGAGCAGACGGCCGAGGAGAAGGAGATGATGCAGCGTCTGCCCTTCACCGAGGAGCACCTGCGCGAGGAGGTCGGCGCGCCGGCGCTCGGCGGCGAGGCGGGATACGGCGCGCTGGAACGCATCTGGGCGCGCCCGACGCTCGATGTCAACGGCCTGCTCTCCGGCTACACCGGCCAGGGCGCCAAGACCGTGCTGCCGGCGCGCGCGATGGCGAAGGTCTCCATGCGCCTGGTGCCGGACCAGAGCTACCGCGACATCGAGCAGAAGTTCACCGCCTACGTGCAGCAGCTCGTGCCGGCGGGCGTGACGGTGAAGGTGGAGGCGCTGCACGGCGGCGAGCCGTGGTACGCCGCGCCGTCCGGCCCGATCTTCGACGCCGCGCGCCGCGCACTCCGGGAGGGCTTCGGCCAGGAGCCGGTCTTCATCCGCGAAGGCGGCTCCATCCCCATCGTCAAGGCGTTCGAGCAGACGTTCGGCGCGCCCGCGCTGCTCATCGGCTTCGGCCTGCCGGGCGAGAACGCGCACGCGCCCAACGAGTGGTTCTCGCTGGAGAACTACGACAAGGGCATGCGCGCAATGGCGCGGCTGTACGAGGAACTGCGAGTTGAGAGTTGAGAGTTGCGAGTTGAGAGTGAACGGCGACGCCTACCCGCGACTGCGCCTCGGCGCATGAGCGCGTCGGCGTGGCAGTTCACTCTCAACTCTCAACTCTCAACTCACAACTATCCGTTCGCCATCCGCGCCGAGGCGGGTGTCCGGGAAGACGGCGCGTGCTTCGGCGAGGTGGGCGTCGTCGGCGCCGGGCGGCAGGTGCACCAGCACCAGGCGCCGCACGCCCGCCTGCGCCGCCACCTGCGCGGCCTCCGCGTAGGTGGTGTGGCCTCTCGCCTTCTCCGCCATCGCCTCGTGCAGCAGCAAGTCGGCGCCGCGCGCGAGGCGGGTGATCGCCTCCGAGCGCTCGGTGTCGCAGGAGTAGGCGACCACTCCCCCGCCCCGCACGTCCTCGACGCGCAGCCCCACCACCGGCACGCTGTGCGTGCCCGGCGAGGCGCTGACGCGCCAGCTCGCGTCCTCCAGCACCGCTGCACCCTCGCGCAGCTCCACCTCGCGCCAGCGGATCTCCGGCAGTCCCTCCCACCCGGCGGTGTTGAACGCCTCGAAGGCGCGGCGCGCCTGCGCGATCGCCGCGGCGATGCCGTAGACGTCGATCGGCCGGCGGCGGCCGGCCAGCCAGATGCGTTCCATGAAGAGCGGGAAACCGCCCGCATGGTCCGGGTGCTCGTGCGTGACGATCAGCGCCTCGATGCGCTCCAGGTCGATCCCGGCGCCGAGCAGACGCTGCACCACGTCGCCGCCGCAGTCGACGACGAGCACGCGCTCGCCGCTCTCGAACGCCAGCATGGTGGTGGTACGGCCGGCGTCGGAGAGCGCCGCGCCGGTGCCGAGCAGGTGCAGGACGGCCATGTTCAGTCCCTCCCGGTTGAGTTCGCCGTGGGCAGCCGCACGGGCCGGCCGCGCCGTTCCGCAAGCTACGCACCCCGCACCGCCCACGCCACGCGCCAGGGACGCAGCCCCCACCTCTGGATGAAGCGGAAGGCGCGGATCGCCGGGGCGGCTCGACGACACCAACCCGACCTGCGGCGACTCTCCGGCCGGCGCCATGAAACCCCCGGCAGGGCACGACCCACCCTCGCGGGCGGAACCCCGGCCTCACGCGGGACGTGCACTTCGCTCGGCCCGGCGTGGGGTTGCCTGCCGGGCGGTCTAAGCGCCTGGCGCGGGGTTCGGGCGGGCGGGCGCTCGCCCGGTGCGGCGGCAACTCCGCACCGCGCTGTCAGTAGATGACAGGGCGCAGCCGGCGGGCTGCACCGCAGCCGTGAGGCTGCAGGGAGACGCAGCCGCGTTGCTCCGTAACCACACACCACAACACCACTTAGGATCTCGACCCACCCGGTCGTGCTCTTGCCATGTGGTGCGGCGGTCATCGCCCGCCACCGCGCACCCGGAGCATTGCCATGCGAACCTCGCCCCGCGCCGCCCCGCTTCTCCTGCTGGCCGTCGTGCTCGGCGCGCCGGCGCCCGCCCACGCGCAGAGCGCGGGCCCCGCGCCGTCGCCCCTGCTCGCCGAGGCCGACTCACTGCTGCAGGTCTGCGCCGCGGCCGCGCAGCGCCGCGACGAGAAGGCCGCGAAGGCCGCCGCCGCGCGCGCCGCCGCGCTGTACCGCCGCGAGCTGGGCGCGCACCCGGCCGACCCTGCGCCACGCGTCGGCGCGGCGCGCGTCATCAGCCAGTGCCGCATGCGCTTCGCGAACTTCATGGTCGCCGGGCGGCTGATCGGCGAGTCCAACCGGCTGCTGGCGGAGGCGCTGCAGCTCGACGCGCTGCACTGGGTCGCGCGCTACACGCTGGCGCTCAACCACTACCACACGCCCGAGTTCCTGGGCCGCACCGACGACGCGATCCGGCACTTCGAGATCCTACTGCAACAGCAGGGCGAGCGCCCGAGCTTTCCGCAGGCCGCCGGCACCTATCTGTACCTCGGCAACCTCTACCTGCGCGCCGGCAGGCGGGCGGAGGCGGTGGCGCTCTGGGAGCGCGGCGCGGCGCTCTTCCCGGAGCATGTCGGGCTGCGCGAGCGGATGCAGGAGGAGAGCGCCCGCGCCGGCTCGCGTGCCGGCACGCCGCACGGATCCGCAGACGGCGGCGGAGAGCCGCCGACTCCGGGCCTAGCAGGGCCGGCCGTGGGGCCCGCCGTCCCGCGCGCCGCGCTGGAGCGGCTGACGGTGCGCGCGCGGCGCATGGCGGCTCAGGAGACGCTGCCGGGCGCGCTGCTCGGCCGGCTGGACGTCCTCACCGCGCCCGGCGGCACGGGCGACCTGTTGCAGACGCTGCGCATGCAGGGCATCGTCACGCAGGCCGGCGACGGCAGCGACCTCTACGTGCGCGGCGGCGATCCGGCGGAGGCGCCGGTCTGGATCGATGGCGGGCGCATGTTCTATCCGGGCACCTTCGAGTCGCTGCACGGCGGGCTCTTCGGCGCGCTCGACCCGGCGGTGCTGCGCGAGGCGTACTTCTCCGGCGGCGGCTTCTCGGCGCGTTACGGCAACGCGCTCTCCGGCGTGCTCGACGTGCAGACCGACGGCCGGCCGGGTGCGCCGGGCGCGCGCGTCGGCGCGAGCCTGGCGGGCGCGAACGCGTCGCTGCGGCTGCCGCTGGGTCCGCGCGCCGGCGCCTGGGCGACCGCGCGGCTGACCGACGCCACGCTGCTGGTGCACATGCAGGGCGTCGGCGACGAGTTCACGCAGTCGCCGCGCGCGCTGCAGACGGTGCTCGGCGCGAGTGCGCAGCCGCGGCTGGGCCTGGAGCTGAAGGCGACGGCGCTGCTGGAGGGCGACGCCTCGACGCGCCACGTCGCCAGCTACGGCTATGATGGCCCGTTCGCCTCGCGCGGACGGACGCAGCACGCCGTGCTCTCGGCGCGCGCGGCGCATGGCGACGCGGCCTCGGCGCGCGCGGTGCTCGCCTTCTCCGAACGGCGGACCGGCTTCCGCTTCGGCGTGCTGGACCGCGAGCGCAGCGACCGCGGCGTCTCGCTCGCGCTGCGCGGCGACCTGCCGCTGCCGGTCGGCGCGCTGCGGGCCGGGGCGGAGGCCACCTGGCTCGCCGCGCACGAGGAGGGCACGATGCCGGAGACGAACGTGCTCACGCCAGGCTCGCCGACGTTCGTCGTGGACGAGCGCTCCGGGACGCGCCACCTCGGCGGCTTCGTGGAGGCGGAGTTCGAGCTGGCGCCCGCGCTCTCGCTGGTCTCCGGCCTGCGCACGGACCGGCTGCCCGGCGAGGCGACGACCACGTTCGACCCGCGGCTGGCGCTCGCCTACCGCGCCGCCGGCTGGACGCTACGGCTGGGCGGCGGCGTCTTCCAGCAGGGGCGCTGGCGCGTGCGCTACGAGCTGCCGAACGCCGGCGCGCCCTCCGGCACGCCGCGCCGCGCCCGCCACCTGGCGCTCGGCGCCGAGCGCGACGGCACGCTGCCGCTGCGGCTGGAAGCCTACGTCAAGGAGTACGACCGCTACGTGCCGACCGGCGACGGCCTGCCGATCCGCCGCGGCCGGGTGGCGGGCGGCGACGCGCTGCTGCGCTGGGCGCTCGGCGAGCGGCTCTCCGGCTGGACGGCCTACTCGCTCGTCCGGGGCCGCGTGGAGCTGGAGGACGGCCGGCGCGTCGCCTCGCGCCTGGACGTGACGCACGGCGCCACCGCCGTGGGCAAGCTGGCGCTCGGCACCGGCTGGGAGCTGGGCGTCACCGGCCGCTACGCCACCGGCCGGCCGTACACGCCGGTCGTCGCCGGCCGAGTGGATTCGGCGGGCGGCGGCTGGCAGCCGGTCTACGGCGAGACGCACGGCGCGCGGCTGCCGGACTACCGCCGCCTCGACGCGCGGGTCACGCGCATCGGCACCGTCGGCGGGCGCAACCTGGTCACCTACGTGGAGCTGCTCAACCTGCTGGACCGGCGCAACGTCATGGGTTATACCTACGATGCCACTTTCCGCGAGCGTCTTCGCATCGACTCCTTCTTCTCCCGCCGCGTGGTAATGCTCGGCGGGGAGCTGCAACTGCGATGAGCCAGCCGCTGCCCGCCGCACTCGCCTTCTTCTCGCTCGGCGCGCTGTTCATGGGTACGCTCGCGCTGCTGCTCTTCAACGCGCAGAGCCGCGCCCTGCGCTGGTGGGCGATCTTCCAGGCGGGCAACATGCTCTGGCTGGGGCTGCAGGGCTGGGCCTTCGCCGCGGGCGCGGGCGAGCTGCTCGCCCCCTGGATCAGCGGCGTCGTCCACTTCTTCCCGGTGGTCTTCATCGCCTTTGCGCTCGTCGACGGCCACGGCTGGCCGGACTGGAAGGCGGCCGCCGTGGTGGCGCTCGGCGCGCTGACCGTGCCGCTGGACTACTTCTCGTATCGCGCGCAGTTCGCCGAGGCGTTCCTCGCCGCCTGGCACATCGGCGGCTGGCTGCTCGGCATCGTGCTGATGCTGCGCGGCCAGCACCGCGGCAGGCGCTGGCGCTCTCCGCGCGAGCGGCGCGTGGGCTTCGCCGTCGTGGCGCTGCTGCTGGTCGTCGCGCCGGTGGCGCTGATCGGTGGGCTGTTCGTCGGCACGCGCATGTGGTTCTACGCCATGCCGCTGCTGGTCGTGTGGATCCAGGCGCTGCTCTTCGTGGGCGTCGCGCGGCTGCGCTTCTACGACATCGAGGTGCGCGCCGCGCGCAGCGGCGAGCTGGCCGCGGGCGCCGCCGAGCAGGAGCGCCTGGCGGTCGTCGGCGAGCTGGCCGCCTCGCTGGCGCACGAGATCCGCAACCCGCTCACCGGCGTGCGCTCGCTGGCGCAGCGGCTGGCCGAGGAGGAGATCGACGAGGGGCGGAGGCAGCGCTACGCCGGCGTGATCCTGCAGGAGACGGCGCGCGTGGAGCGTCTGGTGAGCGAGCTGCTCGGGCTGGCGCGCCGCGCGCCGCGCCCGGCCGCCCCCGCCGCCGCCACGGCGCTCGACGGCCTCTGCGAGGACCTGCGCCTGCTGCTCGCCGCGCGCGCCGATCGCGCCGGCGTGCGGCTGCACGTCGCCGGCGGCGGGCTGAGCGCCGCCGCCCCACGCGAGGCGCTCGCGCAGGCGCTGCTCAACCTGCTGCTCAACGCGCTCGCGCAGGCGCCGGCGGGCAGCCAGGTGGAGCTGCTCGCACGCCCGGCGGACGGCGGCGTCGAGCTGCTGGTGCGCGACCAGGGCCAGGGCGTGCCGCCGGGCGAGCGCCAGCGCATCTGGGAGCCGTTCCACAGTGGTGGCGACGGCACCGGCCTGGGACTGGCGGTGGTGCGGCGGCTGGCGCGCGAGGCGGGCTGGTCGCTGGCCGTCGGCGACGCGCCGGGCGGCGGCGCGGAGTTCCGCATCCGCGTGCCGCGCCCCGCGGCCAGGTCCGAGCCCGTCCGCGCGACGGCCGCGGCCGACGCCGTGCCCAGCGCGCGCTGACGCGTCCCGCGCGCCCACTCCCGCCACCCGCATCGCCACACCATGCGCATCCTGCTGGTCGACGACGAGCCCGCGATCCGTTTCGCGCTCTGCGAGCTGCTGGAGGCCGACGGCCACGCGGTGCGCGCGGCCGAGCACGCGCTCGCCGCGCTCGCGCTGCTCGACGCCGAGCCCGCCGAGCTGGTCATCGCCGACCTGAGCATGCCGCGCGTCGACGGGCTGCACCTGCTGGAGGAGGTGCGCGTGCGCCACCCGGCCACGCTCTTCGTGCTCATGACCGCGCACGGCGACGAGCGCACGGCGGTGCGCGCGCTGAAGCAGGGCGCCTACGACTACCTGCCCAAGCCGTTCGACAACGAGGAGATCCGCGCGGTGGTGCGCCGCGCGCACGAGGTGCTGGCGCTACGCGCCGAGAACCGGCGGCTGCGGGAGGAGCTGGCGCCCGCCTACCGCGGGCTGATCGGCGAGGCGCCGGCGATGCGCGAGGTCGCGCGGCTGGTCCGCCGCGTTGGCCCGACCGATGTGAGCGTGCTGGTCACCGGCGAGAGCGGCACGGGCAAGGAACTGGTCGCGCGGGCGCTGCACGCCGAAAGCGCTCGCGCCGCGCGGCCGTTCGTGGCGCTCAACTGCTCCGCGCTGCCGGCCGAGCTGGTGGAGAGCACGCTCTTCGGGCACGTGAAGGGCGCGTTCACCGGGGCGGATCGCGACCGCGAGGGCCTCTTCGAGGCCGCCGACGGCGGCACGCTCTTCCTCGACGAGGTCGGCGACCTCGCGCTGCCCGCGCAGGCGAAGCTGCTGCGCGCGCTGGAGGAGCGGCAGGTGCTGCGCGTCGGCGCGGCCCGGCCCGTCGGCGTGGACGTGCGCGTCGTCGCCGCCACGCACCAGCCGCTGGAACGCATGGTCGCCGAGGGCCGCTTCCGAGCGGACCTGCTCTTCCGTCTGCAGGTGGTCACGCTGCAGCTTCCGCCGCTGCGCGAGCGGCGCGGCGACGTCCCGGCGCTGGCGGTGCACTTCGTCGCGGAGTTCGCCGCGCGCCACCGCCGCCCGGTGACGGCGCTCGGCGAGAGCGCACGCCGCGCGCTGCTGGCCTACGACTGGCCTGGCAACGTGCGCGAGCTGCGCAACGCGCTGGAACGCGCCGTCGTGCTCGCCGACGGCGAGGCCGTCGAGGCGAGCGACCTGCCGGCCGCGCTGCTCGGCGCCGCCGCCCCGCTACGCCCCGCCGACGCCGCGCTCGCCGGGCTCGGCCTCGCCGAGGCGCGCGCCCGCGCGCTCGACGCCTTCGACCGCGCCTTCCTCGCCGCCGCGCTGGTGCGCCACGGCGGCAACATCTCCCGCACTGCCCGCGCGCTCGGCCTGCACCGCCAGAGCCTGCAGAAGCTGCTCCGCCGGCTGGGCATGGCCGCGGAGGCGCTAGAGGCAGGCGCGGAGCAGTGAGGCCGGCTCGGGGTGAGCAGTGAGCGCAGGGGTGTCTACCGGGTCCAGCGGCACGGGCCGGCGCTATCCACCGACCGCGGCCGCATCTCTGGGCGACGGCGCCGGCTGGACTCCATCAGCGAACGAGGCGCGGCTACCTGCGCATGCTGCTGATCCACGGCGCACGCTCCGCTCTGCGGGCCGCCCAACGCCGCGGCAGGCGGGGCTGCCATCGAGCCCGCGGTAGGCGTGAGCGCTGGAGAGAGCCGCGGTCGAGGGCCGCCCGGATCGGTGAAGCCTCGACTGCATCCGATCCCCCTGCCTGCCTCAGCCATGCTCCCCCTTGCGGGAGGAGTCCATAGACGCGGGCTCGGCGGCACACGCTGCCAGGTTCCTTACGCCACCCGCTGCACTTCACGCCCGTGCTGATGCAGGTACTCCGGCGCGAAGTCTGCCCCATTCGGCCACTCGACGGTTCCCGTCTCCGGATTCACCGCCACCGTGGCAAAGAACTCAGGGTTGCGTAGGGGCTCAAAGACCTCGCCGTAGAGCTCCTGCGACAGATCCACTTCGCGCACGCTTCCGTCGTTGAACTCCAGCAGGAGCCGGTACTGACTTACCACCTGGGCCTTGATGACGTGCAGGAACATAGAACCTCCTTCAGGGCAACGGCGGAATCGCCAGCAGGGGACAGCGCTCGCGGGCTCGCTCCCAGTTCTCCACCAGCTCGGCGCGGTGCTCCTCCATCCACTCGAAGACGAGTTGCAGGGCGCGCTTGGACATGGTGCCGGTAACGAGGCCGCTGTGGATCTCCACGGTCACTTCCTGATCCTGATAACGAACATGGAAGTGCGGTGGGTGGTCGTTGTAGTTGAGGAAGACCACGATCCCGTAGAAGCGGCTGATGACCGGCGTCTTCGCCCACGCGCTCGCGCCCGAGGTTGAGAGACAGGGAAACACGCGGATGCGCCGAACGACCCAAGCTCAGCGGTGCGGGGCAACGAGGCGCCGCGCGCAGAGCGAGATGGCGGTGGTGCTGACTACGGGCAACCAAGCTGGGCCCCGCATCCGCTGCAGCGCCTGGTTCGGCGCGGCTCAAGGCTCGATGTCCTCGGGGCCGGTCAGTTGGCGGGAGTGACGCACCGTGAGCACCGCCACCTGCTCATGCTCTACCCGGTAGATGATGCGATAGCGACCATGGATGACCTCCCTGACCTCGGCACGCTGCAGCTCAGGCACCACGCGCCCGCTCTCCGGGAAGTCCCGCAGCCGCTCCACCGCCGTGAAGACCTTCTCCACCCAGTGTTCGGAGACGTTCGGGCGGTCCTCGGCGATCATCGCGGCGATCTCGGCCACTCGCTCCAGCGCCAGCGGTGACCAGAGGAGCTTCACGCGCGGAGTCCGTGCAGCACCTGCGCCTTCGCGTCCTGGTGCTCGATCCCCTCCCCGCGAGCAAGCTGCGCCTCGGCGGTGGCGACGTCCTCCAGGAGCTCGGCCCGCTCAAGCAGCGCCTCGTACTCCTCGACGCCGAGCAGCACCGCAGCGCTCTTGCCGTGCTGCGTCAGCACCAGGGGGCGACGGGTACGCCGGACCTGCTGGATAAACGCCGCTGCATTGGCGCGGAACTCGGAGAGGGGCTGGATGTCGCGGCTGACGCGGATCGGGCGCAATGGGTCCTCCACGGCTGTACATAGGTTGATACAAGGAACAGTACAGCAGGAGCCGGAGGAGGGCAAGGCTGGAAGCGCCGAACTATCCATTCGACGTTGTCGGTTCACCATAGCGCGCGTCGCGCGGAGCGGCAAATTGCGTCAGCTACGGCGCTTGCCGCACGGCGGCAGCCGTCGACTCTGCCGTCATTGGCAGCTATCACGCCGCCGGAGCAGAGCAACGTGTGGGGTTGCAGCTCGATAGCATCGCCCTGCCGCGAGAAGCTGCCGCGCGCGGCAGGGAACCCGACGGCTGCGGTGCGGATGCGGCGCAGTTCAACGAGACGAGCGCGGATGGGTGCCGGGGTGGAGGGGCGCAAGCACGCGACGTGGGCCGACTTCGCCCTACGCCGCCGGCAGCGCGCCCACCTCCACCCGCGCCGGGTAGTGCGAGGCGACGTACTCCTCCAGGATCTGCTGGAACTCCTCGGCGATGCGGTCGCCCCTCAGCGTGCGGTGGTGCTCGCCGTCCACGTAGACGGGCGCCTTCGGCTCCTCGAAAGTGCCGGGCAGGCTGATGCCGAGATTGGCGTGCTTGCTCTCGCCGGGGCCGTTCACCACGCAGCCCATCACCGCCACCTTCAGCTCCTCGACGCCGGGGTGCCGCTCGCGCCAGACGGGCATCTGCTCGCGGAGGTAGGTCTGGATCGTCTCGGCGAGCTGCTGGAAGTAGGTGCTGGTGGTGCGGCCGCAGCCGGGGCAGCTCGTCACCTGCGGCTGGAAGGAGCGGATCTCCAGCGACTGCAGGATCTGCTGCGCCACGTGCACCTCCTCGGCGCGGTCGCCGCCGGGGCGCGGGGTGAGCGAGACGCGGATGGTGTCGCCGATGCCCTGCTGCAGCAGGATCGCCAGCCCGGCGGTGCTGGCGACGACGCCCTTGGTGCCCATCCCCGCCTCCGTCAGCCCCAGGTGCAGCGGGTAGTCGCAGCGGGCGGCGAGCCGCTGGTAGACGGCGACCAGGTCCTGCACGCCGCTGACCTTGGCCGAGAGGATGATGCGCTCGTGCGGCAGCCCCAGGCTCTCGGCGAGTGCGGCGCTGCGCAGCCCGCTCTCGATCATCGCCTCGCGCAGCACCTCCTGCGCATCCACCGGCTGCGCGCTGCGCGCGTTGGCGTCCATCATCTCGGTGAGCAGCGCCTGGTCCAGCGAGCCCCAGTTGACGCCGATGCGCACCGGCTTCTCGAAGCGGACGGCCTGCTCGATGATCGCCGCGAAGTTCGCGTCGCGGTGCTTGGTGCCCACGTTGCCGGGGTTGATGCGGTACTTGGCCAGCGCGCGCGCGCAGTCGGGGTACTTGGTGAGCAGCAGGTGGCCGTTGTAGTGGAAGTCGCCGACGATGGGCACCTCCACGCCGCGGCGGGCCAGCTCCACGACGATCTCCGGGACGGCCTGCGCGGCCTCGTCGTTGTTGACGGTGACGCGCACGATCTCGCTGCCGGCGCGCCAGAGCGCGGCGACCTGCCGCACGGTGCCCTCGACGTCGGCGGTGTCGGTGTTGGTCATCGCCTGCACCACCACCGGGTGCGCACCGCCGACGGGGACGTGGCCGACGCGAACGGTGACGCTCTGCCTGCGCGGGATAAGACTCATCTCTCGGCTGAAAGCGACGCTGCGGCTATGGGTTCGGCTCCGAATCTAACGCGGCGCCCGCCGCGGCGAGAAGTGCCGCGCGCGGTGCTCTGTCAGAAAACGCGCGGCTCATGCGTTTACCAGCACCGACGGCGCGGTTCCCCCTCACCCGAAGCGACCCTCATGCGGTACACTCCCCGGCTGGTGCTGCGCCTGGCCTGCGTGCTGCTCGCCAGCGGAGCCACCGGCGCCGTGCGCGCCCACGCGCAGCCGCCCGGCGGCCGCGCCCCGGCCGACTCGGTGCTGGAAGTACGGCTCCCCGACGGCGGCCGGGTGGCGGGCTGGATCACGCGCGAGTGGGGCGACTCGCTCGTCTTCCAGAGCGCGACGGGCATGGTCTACCACCTCGACCGCCGCTTCGTGAGCTTCCGCCGCGCGGGCGGCCGCGTGGTCGACGGCACCTACTGGCCCGAGGACCGCAACCTCTCGCGCCTCTTCTTCGCGCCGACCGGGCGCACGCTGCGCGCCGACGAAGGCTACCTCGGCCTCTTCCTGATCGTGCCGTTCGTCGGCTACGGCGTCAACGACGCGCTGACGCTGGCCGCCGGCATCCCACCGCTCCCGTTCGGCAAGCTGGCGAACACGCCGTTCTGGGTGGCGCCCAAGCTGCGCGTGCTGAACCGGCCGCGCGCGCAGCTCTCGCTCGGCGCGCTGGTCGCCAACCTCCCCGACTGGGACTGGGACGACGAGGACGAGATCATCTACGCGCCCGGCCCGTACCTGCAGGCGGCGGAAGACGACGACGAGATCACCCGGATCGGCGTCGCGTACGCCGTCGGCACGTTCGGCGACGACGACCGCGCGCTGCACGTGGGCGCCGGCATCGCGCACGCCAACAACGGCCGCACGCGCGTGCCGCTGATGGTCGGCGGCGAGTACCGGGTCAGCCGCAGCGTGAAATGGCTCACGGAGAACTGGGTCATCCCGCAGGAAGGCGCCGGCAGCATGCTCGGCGTGCGGCGCATCGGCGAGCGCTGGACGGCCGACCTGGGGCTGATGTTCCTGCCGACGGAGGACGACGTGCCGTACTTCCCGGTCGCCAGCTTCTCGTACACCTTCGGCGCCGGCCGCTGAGGCCTGGCGCCGAGCGGCGCCGCGCCCTTCACCCCCTCTTCACGGAGTCGTATGCGTTTGCGAACCTGGTTGGTGCTGCTCGGCCTGCTGCTCTCTGCCGGCCGCCTGCACGCGCAGGAGCTGCAGGTCCCGCTCGATGCGGCCGGCCGGCTGGATGTCGTCGACCTGCGGCTGGCCCAGCGCCTGGGCCTCTTCGTGGGCCGCTACCCCGGCTTCCAGGAGGCGCGGCTCTTCCAGCTCGCGGACTCCAGCTTCGTGCTGGAGGTCACCACGCTGGAGCGCGGGCGCACGATGCGGCAGCGCGTGCCGCTCAGCGCGGAGGAGGTCGAGACGCTGCGGCGTGACCTCACCGCGCGCCTGGGCACGTACATCCCGCGTCGCGCGCTCAACCAGGAGGGCCGCTCGCTGCTGCTGGGGCAGACGACGCTGCTCGGGCTCGGCCTCTACGGCCCGGCTCTGCCGTACGCCCTCAATGCGGACGGTACCGGCGCGGGCGGCCTCTACCTGCTGACCGCCGCCGCCAGCTTCTTCGGCCCGTTCGCCGCCACCGAAGGACGGGACGTGAGCTACGGCATGGCGAACCTGAGCCGCTACGGCGCCACTCGCGGCGCCTCGCACGGCGTGATGCTGCACCAGCTCGTGGCCGGAGACGAAGAGAGCGAGGAGCGTGAGTTCTGCCCGCCGGGCGGCTGCTACGTGTACGAGTATGACGACAGCGACGCGTACGAGCGCGGCATGGCGGGGCTCGCGGTGGGGCTGAGCGTCGCGGAGGGTGTCGCCGGCTACCTCTGGGCGCGCAACGAGCGCATGAGCGCCGGCACGGCGAACACGATCGTGCTGGGCGGCGACCTGGGCGGCCTGTGGGGGTTGGGCACCGCCGTGCTCATCCGCGACGGCACGCCGCCCAACCGCCTGCTCGGCGGGCTGGGGCTGGCGGGCTCCGCGCTGGGGATCGGCGCCGGCCGCGCGCTGGCCGCCCGCCGCAATCACACCTGGGGCGACGCGGACGTGATCTACACGGCGGCGGCGGCCGGTGCCTTCGCGGGTCTCGCGCTGAGCGCCGCCGCCGACGCCCCCGAGCGCGCGGCCGTCGCGACGACGATGCTCGGCAGTGCCGCGGGCGTGGTGCTCGGCGACCGCGCGGTGCGCGAGACCGACTTCAGCGTCGCGCAGGCCACGCTGAACCGCCTGGGCACGCTCGCCGGCGGCCTCGCCGGCGCCAGCCTCGGCGTCATGGCGGAGAACGGGGACGTCGCCCTGATCGGGGCCGCCGCCGGCGCGCTACTCGGCTACGGCGTCACGTACGCCGTGTTGGCGCGCGACGCGCGCGAGCAGCGCGGCGAGCGCATCTCCTCGGTGCGTCTGCAGCTCTCCCCCGAGGCGCTGCTCGCCGCACGCGCGCAACGCCGCGGCGTCACCTCCGCGCCGCTGCCCGTCGTGCAGGTGCAGGTGAAGTTCTAGTGGGTCCGTTGGCTCGCACAGTGCCGTCGCCGCGCCGCCGGGGGCATGAAGCCCCCGGCAGGCAACCCCTCGCCCTCGCGGGCGAACAGCGAACCGGGTGTCACGCGGGTAGGTCCGCCCGGCAGGGCGGGCCGTGCCTTGCCGGGGGCTTCATGCCCCCGGTGCCGTTCGGCCAGACCCAAGCCAACTGACCCACTAGAACGCCCAGCCGAGCTGCAGGTAGGCGGCGGGGCCGCCGCCGACGCGGCCGCCGTCCCAGGTGCGGCGCAGCGGGAGGGCCAGCCCGAGCCGCAGTGGCAGCGGCAGGCCGTAGCCGACGACGAACTCCGTGCCCAGCTCGGCGCCGACGGAGTAGAGCGGCTGTGGGCGGGTGGGCTGGTCGCGCAGGAAGGCGCGCCCGCAGCCGCGCCCGTCGCACCAGGCGGCGCCCGCGTCGGCGAAGACGTCGCCCCAGGCACGGCGCAGGAAGACGGGCAGCACGCCCGCGCCGCGCTCCACCCACGCGAGCGGGAAGCGGTATTCGGCGTTCGCGGTGAAGGCCCGCGTGCCCTCCTGCGCGCCCGACGGGTAGCCGCGCACCGGGAACGCGGCGCTGCCGCCCAGCCCGCCCACTCCCGCGAGCGCGTCCAGCACCGCGCCGCTGGTGCCGCCGACCTCGATGCCGGGGCTCACCGAGCCGCGCTCGGCGCCGGCGTCCAGCCGCAGGGCCAGCACCGAGCGCGCGAAGCCCGGCGTGCCGAGCCCGCGGTACGTGCGCCCGCGCAGCACGCCGCGCAGGTAGCCGCTGGCGTCCTCCCTGCCGGGCAGCGGCTCGGTGTAGCGCCGCGCCGTCAGCGTGCCAGAGAGCCAGGCGCCCTGCTCGCGCGAGATCGACAGCGTGTAACCGCGAGCGGTGGAGACGCCGGCGTTCAGGAAGAGGCCGACCTCGCGCGGGCGCTGCCGCAGCGAATCGCCCAGCAGGCGCTGCAACGAGTCGCTGGCGAACTCCACGCGCTCGCCGCTCAGCGTCAGGCCGCCGTTGAAGAAGCGGTACGAGCGGTAGCGCGGCCACGACCAGCCTACCGTCGCCGCCGCCTGCCGCTCCCGTTCGAGCAGCGTGACCGCCCGGACGGACTCGCCCTGGCGCAGCAGCGCCGCGTCCGCGTCCCAGCTCTGCGAGAGCGAGAGCCCGAGCACCGGCTGGCCGAGCCCGGCGTAGCCGTACGACGCCGCGCCCGTCAGCCGCAGCTCGTCGGAGTGGACGGCGGCGGAGGCGAAGTAGCGGTGGCGCTCCACCACGTCCCGGCCCCAGATGCTGGCGCCGAGCGCGGTGCCGAGCGCCGTGTCGCCGGCCACGAGCACCGGCGACCAGGCCGTAGGCGACAGCGAGCGCCAGGGCGTGTAGCGGCGCGCCGGGCCGCCCGCGCTGTCCGCCGGCGGTGCGGCGGAGTGCAGCGTCCGGCCCGGCGGCGCCGACGCGGGCGAACCGTGGCTCGCCGCCGGCGCCCGCAGCGCCGCGCGCACGGGCGGCGCGGGCCGCCAGCTCGCGGGGTCGAAGGCGATCCGCGCCACGTGGTAGCCGTCGGCGGCGTAGTCCGCGAAGACGATCCAGCGCCCGTCCGGCGAGACGTCCGGCTGGAAGGCGCCGCCGAGCACGTTGGTGACCTGCAGCAGCCGCTCGCCCTGCAGGTCGTAGGCGTAGAGGTTGGCGATCCCCGTGCGGTCCGAGGAGAAGAGCACGTAGCGGCCGTCCGGCGACCAGGCGGGCGCGTCGTCCACCGCGCGGTCGCGCGTCAGCTCGCGCAGCACGGCACCGGCGCTGTCGAGCACGACCACGTCGAAGAAGCCGCCGCGTCGCCAGCGCGCCGCCGCGATGCGGCCGCCGTCCGGCGACCAGCGCGGCAGCGACCAGGCCTCGTCCGGCGTCGGCGCCGTCAGCCGGCGCAGCTCGCCGGTGGTGAGGTCGTAGCGCACCAGCACGTTGCTGCCACCCGCGTCGCCGACGCCCACGGCGAGCGGCGCGCGCGGGTGCGCGTCCAGGTCCCAGACGCGCGCGCCGCGCGTGAGCCGCCGCTCGCCGCCGGCCGCGCCGACACGGTAGGCGTCGGAGTAGACGCGGTAGGGGTCCACCAGGTCCAGTTGCGCGACCAGCAGGTCGCCGTCCGGCAGCCAGGAGGCGCGCGGATCAAGCGCCGTCGCGGCCAGCGCGCGCGGCTCGCCGCTCGGCAGCAGCAGCCGGATGGCCGGGCGCTCGCGCCCGTCGGCGAAGGAGAACGCGAGCGTGTCGCCGCTGCGTGAGTAGCGCGGAAAGGCGGCGATGCGGCTGCCGCTCGTCAGCCACTCGGGCTCGGTGAGCCCGGCGGCGCGCAGCGAGTCGGCGACGGCGTGCGCGTGCGTACGCAGCGAGTCGCGCCAGTCGCGCCAGGCGGTGCTGAACGCGGTGCCGTACGCCGCGCGCGCGGCCGCGTCCACCCGGTAGGGCACCACCTGCCGGCCGATGCGGTGCACCCACTCTGCCGTGGCGTCGGGGCCGTGCCGCTCCGCCAGGTACTGCAGGAAGTGCCCGCCGTAGACGTAGCGCGTCGCGCCGGCCGGCCAGCGCAGCGGGTCGCCGCTGGCGCGGTCCAGCGAGAAGAACGAGTCCTCCAGCGCCGCCATGCGCAGCACCATCTCGTGGTAGCTGCCGCGGATGCGGCCGGCGTCCGTCAGCCGCGACTCGTAGTGCGTCGCGAGGCCTTCCAGCACCCACTGCGGCGCCAGGAACTGCGGGAACGCCAGCGGCGTGCGCCCGAAGACCCGGCGCAGCGCGCCCCACACGCCGCCCGCGTGCTCCAGGTGGAAGACGTGCGCCAGTTCGTGCGTCAGCACCAGCTCCAGCCAGTCGTCGAAGAAGTTCAGCGACTCCGACGACGTCGGCGGCTGGGTGTGGATCACCACGCGCGTGCGCGGGAAGAACGAGACGAAGCCGTTGACGCGGTCCGACGCGTTGACGATCACCAGCTCGACCCGCCCCGGCGGCGCTGCCAGGAAATCCGCCGCGAGCGCGGCGTACGCCTGCTCCGCGCGGGCCGCCGCGCGCCGGGCCAGCGGCTCCAGCCCCTCGGCGTAGTGCACGTGGAAGTGCGGCGTCTCGAAGCTGCGGTAGCGCTCGTCCGGCGGGACCTGCGCGTGCAGCGCGGAGCCCGCCGCGAGCAGCAGGCCCAGCAGCGTGGCGAAGAGCAGAGCGATGAGGCGAGGCATCGACGGATCAGCCCCGGCCGGCCCGGCAGCCGGGCCGAGGACGCTGGTGAGCGAGGGCGAGGAACGACACGCGATTGGGTTCTATCCGCTAGAGGAGGTCGTACGGGAACCGCCGGGTGCGGAGCCTCCGCGCTCCGCCGCCGATCTGCGGGTCGGGCAGGAGAACTACTGCCGGGCTCACCGGTTTCGCAAGCGCTGACGCACCCGCGCCAGTGCGTCCGCTGTCGGAACGGGCTCGGCCTCGCCCGGCACATTACGGGGGTCGGGCCGCCGACGGGGCTTCGCTCGGCGGTCGCTCACTCGATGCGCGTCCAGATCAGCACCACCGCGCAGCCGGCGAGCAGCCCCTGGTATTCGACCGGCGCCTCGTGCGTGCTGCGGTAGACCTCGATGCCCTCGACGTCCAGCGGGCTCGCCAGGTCGTCGATGGAGCGATAGCCGTTCACCCGCACGCCGTCCATGTAGAGCGTCGGGCGGCAGTCGCCGCGGATCGTCACGGCGTTCCCGCCCAGCATCGGCGTGGTGCGCACGCCGGGGATGCGGTTGAAGAGATCGGTGACGTTCAGTGGGTTCAGCCGCTCGATGTCATCGCGCGTGATGAAGCGCCCGAAGGCGCCGACCTCGGCCCGCTCGTAGAAGCGCCGCGCGGCCGCCGTCAGCCGGCGGCTGCGCGCGGTCACCACCAGCGGGTCCAGCATCACCACGTTCTGCGCCAGGCTGAACTCCACCTGCAGCGTGTCCGTCTCGCCGAGCGAGAGCCGGGGCGAGGTCGCGGCGAGGTAGCCCACGCGCTCGGCGCGCAGCCGATAGGCGCCCGGCGCGTCCAGCGTGAAGCCGAAGCCGCCGACGCTGTCCGTGCGCACCTGCACGACGGTGGCGGAGTCCGCGTCGAGCAGCGTGATCAGCCCGCCGGCGAGCGGCACCCGCGTCTCGGCCTCCAGCAGCACCCCGGAGACGACCTGCGCCCGCAGCGCGGAGACTGATGTCAGCAGCGCGAGCAAGAACAGAGGAACGCAGCGCATGAGGACCTCCGGAGCGAGGCAGCGGGTGTGCACACCTCCACGTACACCCCAGCGTGTGGAACGGCGCGGGGCAAGCTACGGGAGGAGCGTGGCGCCGTTCTGCAAGACCTCCTCCACCGCCGCGTCCGGTACGCGCGCGGCGAAGGCGAGCACGTGCCCATCGCGGTCGAGCGAGTAGCCTGCCAGGTCACCCCAGTCGCGGAGTTGCGGCGCGCTCAGCTCCCGTGCTCCGCACGCCAGGGCACGTGCGTGGTAGAGCGCCGGCTCTTCGACGTACAGATAGAGTTCCGCGCGGGGGATCCCGGCCGCCGCGGAGGGGTCGGGCAGCCGCTCGCCCAGAAGGCGGCGGATGCCCGCGCCAGGCATGAGGCCCAGCACGGCGTCCTCGCTCAGCCGGAACTCCGTCATGCCGGGCACGTGGAGCGAGGGCGACTGCCCGAGCACGGCGGCGTAGAACGCGCGGCTCGCGTCCTGGTCTTCGACGTAGAGGATGAAGTGTGCCCGGTGGATCATGTCTCCTCGAAGCGGCCGACGCGGCTGCGCCAAACGCCCGCACCACTCCGCCCCGGCGCCGCGCCCCGGCTAGCGGCCTGCGGTGCGCGGAGTCCGCAGGGTGCCTTCACCCGCGCGCTTGCCGAGCCGGTACGCCAGCGGCCCCACCACGAGAGCGGTGGCGAGTGCCGTCAGCCGCGGGGCGTAGGCGGTCTTCAGGTCGAAAGGCGTCTTCGCCACCTGGACGGCCTTCACCGGATGGAGGAACGCGAAGGTGCGCTTGGGCGCCCGTGAGTAGGCGAACAGCTTCAACAGCGAGCGAATCATGGCGTGCTCCCGCGTGCGAGTGGGCGATCAACCTCCCCGCACCCGGCAAGGAGCGTGCACCATCGACCCAGGCAGCCGAGCGGCCGTCCAGCTCGGTGTCTGCTGGACCCCGTTGTTCGGCCACAGCTCCCAACCCGTTGGGAGCGTGACAGATGGAACGCGTGCAGCCACGGCGTGTATGCGCGCGATGCCGAATTCCCAGCGAAAGCAAGGGGTGTAGCAGTATGCGCGTGAACGTACAAACGCTTGGAGCGGTAGTGCTCCTTGCGGCCGCGGCGTGTGATGACGTCATCGGCCTTGAGCCGAGTGCACATGCGCGTGTCACAGCACGCGTCGTGAATGAAGCGGGACAGGCGGTAGCAGGGGCAGACGTAAGTGTGCGTGAGGCGCGGCCGTTTCTGCCGTATTCCTTCGTACCAGGGATAACCGATGCCGCAGGAGAAGGCTCGGTCCTGGTCCAACGCCTTGCCGGACCCGGGCAGGCAGCTCCGGATACCGTGTCGTTCTTCGTAGTGGCGAGCAGGCATCTGCCTGGAACAGCCCGGATTGTGCGCGACAGCACGACGGTTACGCTCCAGTTCGGCCGGCCAGAGGATCCGGCACCTGCCACTGACGTGCGTCTGGTCATGCACGAGTGAGCGGCGGAAGTGCTGGCTTGTCGGTGCGTCAGGCCAGGTCTTCACGCTGGTTCTGAACACCCGGCGGTTGCCAGCCGAACCTCCTGCAGTTCAGCGGCACGAGGCCGGCGGAGCCAGACCTTCCACATGAGGCGAAAGCATGGCCGTCCGCTGCAACCGCGTGTTCGGCCTGCTGCACCGCCCCCTCAAGCGGCGACATCCACGTACGTGGAAGCACTGCTCGGCTCGGGAATCGGAAGGCCCTCGCGGCGGAGGCCTTCGATGTGGAACTCGATCGCCTCGCGGATGTTCGCCTCCACCTCAGCACGGGTGCGGCCTGTGCTGATACAGCCCGGCAGATCAGGCGAGTACGCGGAGAAGCCGCTGCCCGTCGGCTCGACCACGACGAGGTACCGCTTCATGGCTTCAACCCCGCTTGCTTGAGGATGCTGTTCAAGGTGCCCGGGGCAACCTCATCAGACGGATGGCCCGGAATGGTCACCAACCCCGGCTTCTCGGGATGCTTGTACTGCCGGTGGCTGCCGCGGGTGCGCGCGAGCAGCCAGCCGTCTGCCTCGATGAGTCGGAGCAGATCGCGAACCTTCATGCACCCAACCGGCTCGATACCCGTAGGAAAAGGTACCCTGGACGGCCGAACATAGTCGTCTGCGGCCCCGTGCCGGGCGTCGGTCACTCAACCGCAGGATCTGCCACCGAACACGGATTCCGCCCCGCCCGGCCGCAGCACACCCGCTCGCGGAACACGAGGCGGCGCCAGCGCGCGCGACCGCGAGAGAGGGCCGGGACTTCGCTCCGCCGGAATCGCGCTCCACCCGCCCTCAGTCGCCCGCGGCCAGCGCCTCGGCGCGGCGGCGCGGCTCGGGGGCGGGCGCCCGCTCCAGCACCGGCTCGCCGGGCTCGTCGTCGTCCGCCTCGGCGGCGCGCGGCCTGGCGAAGTAGGAGTACATCGCCGGCACCACGTAGAGCGTCAGGAAGGTGGCGAGCACCAGCCCGCCGACGACCGCGATGCCCATCGGCTGGCGGCTCTCCGCGCCCGCGCCCAGTGCCAGCGCCACCGGCAGCGTGCCCAGGATGGTGGAGAAGCTGGTCATCAGGATCGGGCGCAGCCGCTGCGCGCTGGCGTCCAGCACGGCGTCGCGCAGGCTCAGCCCGCGTGCCTGGCGCTGGTTGGCGAACTCGACGATGAGGATGCCGTTCTTGGTGACCAGCCCGATGAGCATGATCATGCCGATCTGGCTGAAGATGTTCAGCGTCTGGCCGAAATACCACAGCGAGAAGAGCGCGCCGGTCAGCGCCAGCGGCACGGTGAGCATGATGATGAACGGGTCGCGGAAGCTCTCGAACTGCGCGGCCAGCGCCAGATAGATGAGCACCAGCGCGAGCAGGAAGACGAAGAGCAGCGCGGAGGAGCTCTCCACGAAGTCGCGCGAGGGGCCGGCGAGCGCGGTGCTGAAGCGCTCGTCGAGCACGCGCTCGGCGATGGAGTCCATGGCGGCGATGCCGGCGCCGATCGTCTGGCCCGGCGCGAGCTGCGCGCTGACCGTGGCCGAGACGTAGCGGTTGAAGCGGAAGAGCTGCGGCGGGCTGGCCGCCTCCTTCAGCTCCACCAGGTTCTGCAGCGCCACGGGCTCGCCGCGCTGGTTGCGCACGTAGAGCGAGCGCAGGTCGGGCGTGGCGTCGCGGTACTCGCGCTCCAGTTGGGTGAGCACCTGGTACTGCTGGCCGTCCTTGATCCAGTAGCCGATCCTCGCCTCCGAGAGCGCGAGCTGCAGCGTCTGCGCCACGTCGGCCACCGAGACGCCCAGCGCGGCCGCGCGGTTGCGGTCGATGGAGACCTGCAGCTCCGGCCGGTTGAACTTCAGGTTGACGTCGGCGAAGCTGAACGTCTCGTCGTCGCGCACGGCGTCCATGAAGCGCGGCAGCGCGGCCGAGAGCGCGGCCAGGTTGGGCGCCTGCAGCACGTACTGCACCGGCAGCCCGCCGCCGCCGGGCCCGGTGGAGATCGTCTGCGGCTGCGAGACGAAGGCGCGCGCGCCCGTCAGGCTGCCGACGACCGGCATCAGCGCGTCGGCGATCTCCTGCTGCGTGCGCTCGCGCTCGCCGCGCTCCGTCAGCACCAGCCGCCCGGCGCCGGAGTTGGCGCCGCCGCCCGCGAAGCCCGGTGCCGTGATGGCGACCATCGAGCGGATCTCCGGCACCGCCGCGCGCATGCGCTCCGTCAGCAGGTTCATGTACTCCTGCATGAAGGCGAAGCTCGCGCCCTCGGGCGCGGTCGCCGAGAAGCGGATCTCGCTGCGGTCCTCCAGCGGCGCGACCTCGCGCGGCAGCGTGCCGTAGAAGAGCGCGCTCAGCGCCAGGCAGCCGGCCATCACCGGGAACGCCAGCCAGCGGCGGCGCAGGAAGCCGTCCAGCGAGGCGCGGTAGCCCTCCACCGCCCACACGAAGAACGGCTCGGTGGCGTGGTAGAAGCGCCCGTGCCCCCGGTGCTTGCGCAGCGCCCAGACCGCGAGCATGGGGGTGAGCGTCAGCGCCACGAAGGTGGAGATCACCACCGCCGCGGCGATCACCACGCCGAACTCGCGGAAGAGCCGCCCCGTCATCCCGCCCAGGAAGACGACCGGCGTGAAGATGCCGACCAACGCGATGCTGGTGGCGATGACCGCCAGGAAGACCTCCTTCGAGCCCGCGAAGCCCGCCTGTCGCGCCGGCATCCCGCGCTCGACCTTGGCGTAGATGTTCTCCAGCACCACGATCGCGTCGTCGACCACCAGCCCGATCGCCAGCACGATGCCCAGCAGCGTGAGCACGTTGATCGAGTAGCCGAGCAGGTACATCACGAAGAAGGTGCCGATCAGCGAGACGGGGATCGCCAGGATCGGCACCAGCGTGGTGCGCCACTCGCGCAGGAAAGCGAAGATGATGAGCAGCACCAGCGCCAGCGCGATGACGATCGTCTCCTGCACCTCGGCGATCGAGCTGCGGATGTAGCGCGTGGTGTCGAAGCCGACGCCGATCTGCACGTCGTCGGGCAGGTCCTTACGGATCTGCTCGATCATCTGCTTGGCGTCGTCGACGATCTGGATGTGGTTGGCGCCCGGCTGCGGCGTGATGACCACGCCGACCATGGGGATGCCGTCCATGCGCAGGCCGGTGCGCTCGTTCTCGGGTGCGACCTCGGCGCGGCCGACGTCGCGCAGGCGCACCACGCCGCCGGCGTCCTCGCGCAGGATCAGGTCGCGGAACTGCTCCTCCGTCTCCAGCCGGCCGAGCGCGCGCACCGAGAGCTCCACCTGCTCGCCCTCGACGCGGCCGGAGGGCAGCTCCACGCTCTCGCGCGTGAGCGCGTTGCGCACGTCGAGCGGCGAGAGGCGGTAGGCGGCCAGCCGCTGCGGGTCCAGCCAGATGCGCATGGCGGGGCGCTTCTCGCCCCAGATCTGCACGCCGCTGACGCCGGCGATCGTCTGCAGGCGTTCGGCGAAGGCGTTCTCCGCCAGCTCCGACATCTGCAGCAGGTCGCGCTGCTCGGAGCGCAGGGTGAAGAAGATGATCGGCTGCGCGTCGGCGTCGGCCTTGGAGACGATCGGCGGGTCGGCATCGGGCGGCAGGTTGCCGCGCGCGCGGGAGACGCGGTCGCGCACGTCGTTGGCGGCGCGCTCCAGGTCGGTGCCGAGCGTGAACTCGACGGTGAGGTTGCTGCGCCCCTCGCGGCTGGCCGAGGTCAGGGTGCGGATGCCCTCCACCGCGTTGACCGACTCCTCCAGCGGCTCGGTGATCTGGCTCTCGATGACGTCGGCGTTGGCGCCGCGGTAGCTGGTGCTGACGTTGATGACCGGCGGGTCGACCGCGGGGTACTCGCGCACGCCGAGGAAGCTGTAGCCGATGACGCCGAAGAGCACGACGACCAGCGACATCACCAGCGCGAGGACCGGCCGGCGGATGCTGAGCGAGGAGAGCGACATGGGGCCTCCCGGGCCTAGCGGATGGCGGCGACGCGCACGGCGCCGCCCGGCCGCACCGCCTGCACGCCGCTGACGACCACGGTGTCGCCCGGCGCCAGCCCGCTGCGCACCTCGACGCCGGCGGGCGTGCGCAGCCCCGTCTCGACCGCGCGGACCTCGGCCTTGCCGCCGCGCACGACGAAGACGGTGCTGCCCTGCGCGCCGGGCACGATCGCCAGCGCGGGCACCACCAGTGCGTCCGGCTGCTCGTCCAGCGCCACCTGCACCTCGGCGAAGGCGCCGGGGCGGAGCTGCCCGTCGGGGTTAGCCGCGCGGGCGCGCACACGCAGCGTGCGCGTGCCGGCGTCGATGGCGCCCTCGGTGGCGTAGACACGCGCCGTGAACGGGCGCGGCACGCCGGCCACCGTGAACTGCACGGCGTCGCCCGGCTCCACGCGGTCGGCGACGCCCTCGGGCACGGTGAACTCGACGCGCATGGGGTCGAGCTGGTTGAGCGTGGCGATGGGCGTGGCGGTGGAGACATAGCTGCCCACGCTGACCTGGCGCAGCCCGATGACGCCGGAGAACGGCGCGCGGATCTCCGTCTGCGCCAGCCGCGCGCGCATGAGCGCGAGGTCCGCGCGCGCCACCGCGGTCTCGCTCCGGGCGCGGTCGTACTCCTCCCGGCTGGTCAGCTCCTGCTCATGCAACTGCTCGGCGCGCGCGGCGTTGGCCGCCGCGAGCTGCGCGCGCGCCTGCGCGCGCTGCAGCTCGGCGCGCAGTTCCGCGTCGTTCAGCTTCACCAGCAACTGCCCGCGCTGCACACGGCTGCCCTCGCGGAAGTGGATGCCGGTGACGCGCCCGGCCTCTTCGGCCTGCAGGGTCACGCTCTCGCCAGCGAGCATGCTGCCGGTCGCGCTCAAGCGGTCGCCCAGCGGCTGCGGCCGCACCACCGTCGCCTCCACCACCGCGGTGCCGCCGCCCGGCCCGCCGCGCCCGCTTCCGCCGCCCCCCCCGCGGGCGCCCGCGCGCGGCTCCTCGCCGCCGGCACTCATCAGCTTGGGCGCGGCCAGCGCCAGCACCACCAGTGCGGCGGCTCCGTAAGCCAGCAGACGTCTGCGCTCCACTCGCATCAGCGTATTCCTCAGGGATGCACCACGGGACGGGGACGGCTCAGCAGTGAGGAGATAAAGGTAACTCGCGCCACGGCGGGCTCAAAGGGCGGAAGGGAGCTGCCGGCTACCGGCTGCCGGCTACCGGCTGCCGGCTACCGGCAACAGCAGCCCTCACCCCCGGCTCGCTCGTGCCTCGCTCGCCACCCCCTCCCCCACGTCTGGGGGAGGGGGAACGGCGCCAATCTCCTGCCGTGCTCCCCCTCTCCCAAGCCCGCTGTCTACTACCCACATCTTGGGAGGAGCGGAAGGCCCTGCTCTCGAAGGGCTTCAACTGCCACGGCACCGGGGGCATGAAGCCCCCGGCAAGACACCGCCCGTCCTCCGGACGGCCCTGCGTCCGGCAGGACGCGCCGGGTGCTGCCGGACGTTTCATACGTCCGGCGCGAGCCCGGCTTCCGGTTCATCCGGATATGGGTAAAAGACAGCCCAGACTTGGGAGAGGGGGCCGGGGGGTGAGGGCCGCCGGTGCCGGCAGCCGGCAGCCATTCCCCCTGCAGTCACAGGTTCTCCTTCAGCCACTGGGTCATCAGGGTGTACAGGTGCACGCTGGTGGTGCCCCCGCTGATGGAGTGGTTGCGGTCCGGGTACATCATGAAGTCGAACTGCTTGCCGGCCTTCTGCAGCGCGGCGACCATCTGCGTGCTGTTCTGGAAGTGCACGTTGTCGTCCAGCGTGCCGTGCACCAGCAGCAGGCGCGACTGCAGCCGGTCGGCGAGCGCGACGGGCGCGCCCTGCGTGTATCCCTCGGCGTTCTCGCGCGGCGTGCGCATGAAGCGCTCGGTGTAGATGTTGTCGTAGAGCCGCCAGTCGGTCACCGGCGCCACGGAGACGCCGGCCTTGAAGAGGTCGCCGCCCTGCAGCAGCGACATCAGCGTCATGTAGCCGCCGTAGCTCCAGCCCCAGATGCCGATGCGGCTGGCGTCGACGAACGGCAGCGACGCCAGGTGCCGGGCGCCCTCGATCTGGTCGTGGCTCTCCCACTTCCCCAGGTTCAGGTAGGTGGCCTTCTTGAAGTCGCGCCCACGGCCGCCCGTGCCGCGGTTGTCGATGCTCACGACGAGGTAGCCCTCCTGCGCCAGCAACTGGTGCCAGAGCTGGCGGCTGCCGCCCCAGGCGTCCTGCGTGGTCATGGAGCCGGGCCCGCCGTAGACGTACATCAGCACCGGGTACTTCTTCTGCGCGTCGAAGCCGGCGGGCTTCATCATCCAGCCGTTGAGCGTGACGCCGTCGCGCGTGCGGAAGCTGAAGGGCTCCGGCATCGCGGCGCCCGCCGTGCGCAGGTTCTGCGCGACGCGCTCGTTCTCCACCAGCGTGCGCACCACCTGCCCGTCGGCCGTGTGCAGCCGGGTGACGGGCGGCACGCCGAGGCGCGAGTAGACGTCGATGTAGAAGCCGCCGGCCGGGCTCATCTGCACCGCGTGCGTGCCGGGCTCGCTGCTGACCTGCCGGAAGCCGCCGCCGTCGAGGCGCACGCGGTAGAGCTGCCGCTCCTCGGGGCCTTCCTCGGTGCTGGTGAAGTATAGCCAGCCGCCGCGCTCGTCGATGCCCACCAGCCTTGTCACGTCCCAGGCGCCGCGCGTGAGCTGGCGCGCCAGGCGGCCGTCGCGGTGGTAGAGGTAGACGTGGTTGTGGCCATCGCGCTCGCTCGTCCAGAGGAACTGCCGCCCGCTGCCCAACCAGGTCAGGTCGTCGTCCACGTCCACCCAGGCGCTGTCGGTCTCGGAGAAGAGCACGCGGCTGCGGCCGCTGGCGGCGTCGGTGAGCAGCAGGTCGACGCGGTTCTGGTGGCGGTTCATGCGCTGGATGAGCAACTCGTTCGGCGAGGCCGCCCAGTCCATGCGCGCCAGGTAGACGTCCGGGTTCTCGCCGGTGTCCATCCAGACGGTGCGGCCGCCGGCCAGCTCGACGACGCCGATCTTCACCAGCGAGTTGGGCTCGCCGGCCTTCGGGTAGGGCAGCGTGATGGGGCGCGAGTAGACGCTGTCGGTCTCGCGCAGCATGGTGAAGCTCTGGATCGGCGACTGGTCGAAGCGCCAGAAGGCGATGTGGCGGCCGTCGGGGCTCCAGCGCCAGGCATCGCGCAGGTCGAGTTCTTCCTCGTAGACCCAGTCGGTGGTGCCGTTGACGATCGTCGCACTGCCGTCGTGCGTGAGCTGCGTCTCCGCGCCGCTCGCCAGGTCGGTGACGAAGAGGTTGTTCTCGCGCACGAAGCCGACCTTGCCGCCGTCCGGCGAGAACTTGGCGAACATCTGCCAGCCCGGCCGGGTGGAGACCGGCGTCAGCCGCTGCGCCTGCAGGTCGTAGACGTAGTAGGTGCCCTTGGTGTTGTAGCGCCACACCGGCTGCGTGTTGGTGAAGATCAGCAGCCTGGTCTCGCCGGCGTTCCAGTCGTAGCCCTCGATCTCGATCGGCTGCGTGGCGCCGGGCGGCACCAGCCGCGCGCCCTCCACGAGCACGCGGCGCGCGCCGCTGCGCGCGTCCTCCACCACCAGGTCGGTCGCGCGCGTCTGCTCGTTGGGCTGCACGAAGGTGTAGCGCTGCCCGTCCGCCATCCACTGCACCGCGGGCAGGAAGCGCAGGCGGAAGTCGGGCGAGGCGAAGATGCGTTGGACGCTGAGCCGCTCGGCGGCCGTGGCCGGCGCATTCGCGGCGACCGTCGGCTGCGCCGGCGCCGGCACGGCGGCGCCCGCCAGCGCGAGCGCGAGCATGAGCCTGCCCACCCAACGGAGTCGTGTCTGCATGGGACGATGGGAGAAGGTGGTGGGGGGATCGCGGCCCCGGCACACGGCGGGCACGCGCCCCGAATGTGAACACCGCCGCCGTGCGTGCGCAAGCGCACCCGCGCCACGGAACCGCCCGGGCCGGCCGCGGCTGTGGCCGCCCCGCAACACCCGCGCGGCCGGGCGGCCGGACCACGTCGCGTGAACGTAGGGAGTTACGCTCGTGGCGCCATCTGTGTTCCGCGGGTACGCGCGATGCAGCCGCACGTCGGGTCGCCCGGCGACGCGCCGGGCGGTGTGGTCTTCCCCCTGCTCCCACGGAGCGCCCGACTCATGCGTACCCCGCTCTTCCTCCGCCGCGTCGCGCTGCTCGGCGCCGGCGCGTTCCTCCTCGCCGGCTGCGGCGGCGACTCCGCCGAGATGGACGCCACGCCCGACGACATCGATGAGGACGCGCCCGCCGCCGTCACCGACGACGAGCTGCAGGCGTTCCGCGCCCCGGCCGACAGCGTGGTGACCGAGGCGCAGGTCACCGCCTACCTGAAGACGAGCCTGCTGCAGTTCGACCTGATCCGCAAGGAGAGCGCGACCTGGCACGCGAAGGCCGAGGAGATGAAGAAGCGCGAGGAGCAGGGCGGCACGCTCGGGCAACTGCGCAACCTGGCCACCGCCGGCAGCACCTTCGCGCACCTGGGCGACGTGCTCGCCGGCAGCTTCGTGCGCTCGGCGCGCACGCTGGGCTACAACCCGGCCGAGATGGAGTGGGTGCGCGAGCGCATGGCCGAGGTCGGCGGGTACCTGCTGGCGCAGCCGATGCGCCAGGCGGCGGTGCAGAGCGCGCAGCAGCTGCGCGAGCAGGCCTCGACGCTGCGGCAGCAGATCGCCGCCGGCGCCTCCGGCTTCAGCGAGGCCGACATCGAGCAGATGCTGGCCAGCGCAGACGAGATGGAGGCGGAGATGAACCAGCAGGCGGCCGGCGCGCTGAAGGCGAACGCCGAGCTGCTGCACCGCATCCGCCCCGCGGTGACCGAGCCGATGTGGGGCACGATCGGCGTCGCCAGCGGCGCCATGGGCCTGGCCGCGCTCGGCGGCCTGGGCGACCCGAACGACGCCGAGGCACAGAAGAAGCTCGACGAGTTCCGCCGCATCTACGAAGACGCGCTCGCCAACCGCGTCTCGCCGGGGATGGAGGTGAAGCCGTAGCTACCGGCACCAGCCCCGCACCAGGCGGCTGAAGCCGCGGCTGGAACGGCACGAAGCCGCCCTGCGGCGGCGGGTCTGTACCCGGGGCCGCGCAGGCGGGCTTTGCGCAGTCGTGGCGCTGCACGCTGCGCGTGCACCGGACTACTGCCGCGGCTTCCGCCGCCTGGAGGAGCCGGCGTTCCGGTTTCGCCAGATGTGGGCGATGCATAGCCCAATACTGGGAGAGGGGCTGGCGCGCAGCGCCGGGGCCGGGCGGCGGGGCGGGTCCGCAGCGCCGGGGATGAGGGCGCAGTTCGCCGGCAGCCGGTAGCCGGTAGCTGGCAGCCACTCCCCCCGTGAATCCTGAACCCTGACCACCATGAACCGATCCGCGATGCTCGCGCGGCTCGCCGCGGCGCGCGAGCCCTGGGACGTGCTCGTCGTCGGCGGCGGCGCCACCGGGCTGGGCACCGCCGTGGAGGCGGCGAGCCGCGGCTACCGCACGCTGCTGCTGGAGCAGGCGGACTTCGCCAGCGGCACCAGCAGCCGCAGCACCAAGCTGGTGCACGGCGGCGTGCGCTACCTGCGGCAGGGCAACGTCTCGCTGGTGCTGGAGGCGCTGCGCGAGCGCGGTCTGCTGCTGCGCAACGCGCCGCACCTGGTGCACAACCAGGCGTTCGTGGTGCCGGTCTACGAGTGGTGGCAAGGCCCGTTCTACGGCGTGGGGCTGCGGCTCTACGACGTGCTGGCGGGGCGGCTGGGGCTGGGGCCCTCGCGCAAGCTCTCGCGCGCGGAGACGCTGGCGCGCATCCCCACGCTGGAGCCCGCGGGTCTGCGCGGCGGCGTCGTCTACCACGACGGCCAGTTCGACGACGCCCGGCTCGCCGTGACGCTGGCGCTCACCGTGGCGGACCTCGGCGGCGTGGCGCTCAACTACCTGCCCGTCGTCGGGCTGCTCAAGACGGGCGGCCTGGTCTCGGGTGTGGTCGCGCGCGACGCGGAGAGCGGCGCCGAGCACGAGATCGCGGCGCGTGCGGTGGTCAACGCCACCGGCGTCTTCGCCGACGCACTGCGACGGCTGGACGACGCCGACGCGCCGGAGCTGCTGCGCCCCAGCCAGGGCGTGCACCTGGTGCTGCCGCGCGAGTTCATGCCCGGCGAGAGCGCGATCATGGTGCCGCAGACGGACGACGGCCGCGTGCTCTTCGCCGTGCCCTGGCACGAGCGCGTGGTGGTGGGCACCACCGACACGCCGGTGCCCGAGGTGGCGCTGGAGCCGCGGCCGCTCGCGGAGGAGCTGGAGTTCCTGCTCGGTCACGCCGCGCGCTACCTGGTGCGCGACCCCGCGCCGTGCGACGTGCTCAGCGTCTTCGCCGGGCTGCGCCCGCTGGTGCACGCCGGCCCGGAGCGCGAGACCGCCACGCTCTCGCGCGACCACACGCTGCTCGTTGCCGAGTCCGGCCTGGTGACGATCACCGGTGGCAAGTGGACGACCTACCGCCGCATGGCGCAAGACGCGGTGGACGCGGCCGCCGCCGTCGGCGGGCTGGAGGAGCGCGCCTCGCTCAGCGAGACACTGCGGCTGCACGGCTGGCGCGAGGCGGGCGAGGCCTATCCGTGGAACGTCTACGGCGCGGAGGCGGAAGGCGTGCGCACGCTGGCCGCGCTCAACGGCGACGAGCCGCTACACCCCCGCCTGCCCTACCGCGCGGCGGAGGTCACCTGGGCGGCGCGCTACGAGATGGCGCGCACCGTCGAGGACGTGCTCGCGCGCCGCACCCGCGCGCTGCTGCTGGACGCGCGCGCCAGCATCGAGGCCGCGCCGCGCGTGGCGGCGCTGCTCGCCGCGGAGCTGGGCCGCGACGCCGCCTGGGCCGCCGCGCAGGTGCAGGCCTACGCCACGCTGGCGAGCGGCTATCTGCTGTGAGCCGACGCGTGGGCGAAGGGGGCTTCTCCCGAAGCCGCTAAACTCGCTCGCTGCGCTCGCTCAGACAAAGCGGCTTCCTCCGAAGCCCCCTTCGCCCACGCGTCGGCTCGTCACCCGTGCACGGCCACGCTCTCGACGTGCGCCACGTGGTGCCGGCCGTGCCAGGCGTAGAGCGCCAGCAGCTCGTCCAGGCTCATCGTGCGCTGGCGCTCGGGGTGGTAGACGGTGCGCGCGAAGTCCGCCGGCTGCAGAGCGCCGAGCAGCTCGGCCCAGCGGCGGTGCAGCGCCTCCACCAGCGCGAGCGAGACCTCCGGCGGAGCGAGCGCCACGTCCGGCAGCTCGGCCCAGGCCGCCTCGTCGTAGGGCTTGATCGTCGGGTTCGGCTCGGTGAGCGCCAGCTTGAAGCGGACGTAGGCGTTGAGGTGGCTGTCGGCGACGTGGTGCACCACCTGGCGCGGCGTCCAGCCGCCGGCGCGGTAGGGCGTCTGCCAGGCGCGCTCGTCCAGCGCGTCGCAGGCGGCGCGCAGCCGGGCGGGCAGCGCGGCGATCGCGTCGATCCAGCCGGCGCGCTCGGCGGCGGCGGCGGCGGCCTCGAAGCGGAAGCGGCCGATGGGGTAGCGGAGGCGCTCGTCGTCGGTCATCGCTCGTCTTCCGGGTGGGAGGAGACGGGGGCCGCGCGGCGGAGCCGCGGCGCGGTGCGGAGCACGTGGCATACAGCTTGATCGCTGCCGCGCTCAACATCGCGCCGAGCAGCGCGCCGTGCCAGTCCCCCGCCCGACCGGAGGCCCGATGCCCGCCGACCCCGTGAAGATCCTGCGCGAAGCCCGCACCGTCGCCGTGCTGGGCATGAAGGGCGACGACCAGCCGGACGCGCCGGCCTCGCGCATCCCGCAGTACCTGCGGGCCAACGGCTACGAGATCACACCGGTCAACCCCAGCCTGGCGCGACAGGGCTATCCGGGCGCGGTGGCGACGCTGGCGGAGGTGTCGCCGCCGCCGGACGTGGTGCAGGTCTTCCGCAGCGGCGACGCGCTGCCCCGGCACCTGGACGAGCTGCGGGCGTTGCGGCCCGGCGCCGTATGGCTGCAGCCGGGCGCGGAGAACGCCGAGGTCGCGCGGCAGTTGGAGGAGGCGGGCATCCCCGTCGTCCAGGGCGAGTGCATGTACGCGCTGCATCGGCGGCTGCTGGCGTAGCCGCGCCCGCCGATGGGCGGGGCCGCCGCGCTGGAGTGGGCCGGCTACTCGCAGGGCCTGCTCGCGGTGGACCTGGGCGTGCGCACCGGGCTGGCGCTCTTCGGCGAGGACGGGCGCCTGCGCTGGTACCGCTCGCAGAACTTCGGCTCGGCCGCGCGCTTGAAGCGCGCGGTGCACGGCCTGTTGAACGGCGTGCCCGCGCTGGCGGCGGTGGTGGTGGAGGGCGGCGGCCCGCTGGCGAGGCTCTGGGAGCGGGAGTCGACGCGCCGCGGGCTCGCCTTCCGGCAGCTCAGCGCCGAGGTCTGGCGCGCGGCGCTGCTCTACCCGCGCGAACAGCGCAGCGGCGCGCAGGCCAAGCACCGCGCGGAAGCGCTCGCCCGCCGCGTCATCGAGTGGTCGCAAGCGCCGCGCCCCACCGCGCTGCGGCACGACAGCGCGGAGGCGATCCTCATCGGGCTCTGGGGCGTGCTGGAGCTCGGCTGGCTGGGCGCGCTGCCGCCGGAGCTGCGCCGCTGACGTACAGCGCCCGGCAGGGCTGGCGCCGGCCCGTGCCGCGGTGCTACTCCCACTCCTCGAGCAGCTCCTCGAACTCCAGCGCCATCGAGGGGTGCCCATGCCGGCGCGCGGCCTCGATGCCGCGGTGGTAGGCGGCGCGCGCCTCGTCGTCGCGGCCGAGCTGGCGCAGCGCGTGGCCGAGCCGGCCGTAGGCGTTGCCCTCGTCGTCCGTCCGTCTCAGGTAGTGCTCCAGCTCGCGCACCACGTCCTCCCATTCGCCGGCGCGCTCGTGCTCCAGCGCCAGCCCGAAGCGCACGCGCGCGTCGTCCGGCCGCGCCTGCAGCAGGCGGCGCAGCGCCTCGACGCGCGGGTTCGGCGCACCCGCCGGCCCGTCGCTCATCGCCGCACGCGCCGGGCGACCAGCACCCCGAGCGCGACGCCGAGCGCTGCGCTGGCGGCCACCGCCGCCACGCGCCTCGGCGGCACGGCGGAGAGGCGAGCGCGCGGGCGAGCCCGCGCGCTCGGCGCCGGCTCCACGGGCAAGGGCTCGGGCCGCGCGGCCTCGCCGACCGGGTCGGCCGCGCCCGGCGCGTCGGCCTGCACGGCCACCTCGGCGCCGCAGCCCGAGCAGAGCGCGCGACCGAGCGCGCGGTGCGTGCGGTTGCTGAAGACCAGCCGCTCGCCGCACGTCGGGCAGGAGCTGCCCGCCGGCACCGGCCGCAGCGCCGCGTAGAGCGCGCGCCGCCCGATGCCGAGCGTCGCCAGCAGTTGCTCGACGGTCTCGCTGCTCTCCCAGTAGAGGCGGTTGATCTCGCGGCGCGCCTCTTCGGCGCCGATGTCGGGGGTGCTCATCGCGTGCACGCGGCTCAGGTGTGCGAATAGCGGCTGCCAGAGGGGCACCGTCCGGGCAGGAGGTGTGCCAGCCGGCCGCGCGTTGTCAGCATGCGGCGCCGAGAGTTAGCTTTGGGCGTTCCATCGTTCGGGCGGCGGCGCAGGCCGCCGCCCTTCTGCCAGCCGAGGCCCGATGCCCAGCGGAAGTACCGCCGCCACGCCGCCCGCCGCCGCGCCGCGCCCGCACGGGCGCGCGCTGCTGTCGGTGCTCTTCCTCACCGTCTTCATCGACCTGATCGGCTTCGGGATCGTCATCCCGCTGCTGCCGCTCTATGCCGAGCAGTTCGGCGCCGGGCCGGTGACGGTGACCTGGCTGGTGGCGATCTTCTCGCTGATGCAGTTCGTCTTCGCGCCCTGGTGGGGCCAGCTCTCGGACCGCATCGGCCGGCGGCCGGTGCTGCTGATCGGGCTCTTCGGCTCGGCCGCCTCCTATCTGCTCTTCGGGCTGGCGCAGTCGCTGGCGCTGCTCTTCGTGGCGCGCGCGCTGGCCGGCGTGATGGGCGCCAACATCGGCGTGGCGCAGGCTTACATCGCGGACGTCACGCCGCCGGAGCAGCGCGCGCGCGGCATGGGGCTGATCGGCGCGGCGTTCGGGCTGGGCTTCATCTTCGGGCCGGCGCTCGGCGGGCTGCTCTCGCGCTACGGGATGGCGGTGCCGTTCTTCGCGGCGGCGGCGCTCTCGCTGGCGAACGCACTGCTGGCGGTGGTGCGGCTGCCGGAGCCGCTCTCGGCAGAGGCGCGCGCGCGCGCCTCCGGCTCCCGCCCCGGCCTGCGCGAGCGGCTGCGCGCGCTGCGCCAGCTCGGCGGGCGCTCGCGGCTGAGCCGGCTCTACACCGCGTCGTTTCTGGTGACGCTCGCGTTCGCGGCGATGGAGGCGACGTTCTCGCTCTGGAGCGCGCGGCGCTGGGGGCTGACGCCGGAGCGCATCGCCTACCTCTTCGCGTTCCTGGGCACGGTGGGCGTGCTGATCCAGGGCGTGGGGATGGGGCGGCTGGTGAGGCGCTTCGGCGAGCGCCGGCTGGCGCTGATCGGCGCCGCGGCGCTGACGCTGGGCCTCGTCGGCGTGACGCTGGCGCCGTCGCTGCTGCTGTTGACCGCCGCGCTGACGCTCTTCGCCTTCGGCCAGGGCACGCTGCTGCCCTCGCTGAGCGCGCTGATCTCGCACAGCGCTGGCGCCGCGGAGCAGGGGCGCGTGCTCGGCGCCTCGCAGTCGTACTCGGCGCTGGCGCGCGTGCTGGGGCCGGTGCTGGGCGGCGTCGCCTTCGCGCGCGTCGGGCTGGACGCGCCCTACTTCTCCGGCGCCGGGCTCGCCGCGTTGGCGCTGGTGATGCTCGTCTCGCTGCCGGGAGCGCGCTCGTGAAGCGGCCGAGCGCGCTCGCCCCCGGCGCGACGATTGCGCTCGTCGCGCCCGCCGGCCCGCTGGCCGAGGGCACCGTGGAGCGCGCCACCGAGCGGGTGGAGCGCTGGGGCTGGCGGCCGTGGGTCGGCCGGCACGCGCGCGGGCGCTTCGGCTACCTCGCCGCGCCCGACGCCGAGCGGCTGGCGGACTTCAACGCCGCACTGCGCGACCCGCGCGTCGACGCCGTCTGGTGCCTGCGCGGCGGCTACGGCACGCTGCGCATCCTACCGCAGATCGACTGGCCGGCGCTCGCCGCACGGCCGCGGGCGCTGATTGGCTTCAGCGACAACACCGCGCTGCACCTGGCGGCGCAGCGCGCGGGCGTCGTCTCCTTCCACGGCCCGCATCCCGCCACGCCGCAGTTCTCCGCGTTCTCCGAGCAGGTGCTGCTGGGCGTGCTCACCCGGCCCGAGCCGGCGGGCGTGCTGCCCTTCCCCGCCGGCGCCGCGCCCGCGCAGCCGCTGGCGGGCGGCGTTGCGGAGGGGCCGCTCGTCGGCGGCAACCTCTCGCTGCTCGCCGCCACGCTGGGCACGCCCTACCAGCTCCGGGCGGAGGGCGCGATCCTCTTCCTCGAAGAGATCGGCGAGCCGGTCTACCGGGTGGACCGGATGCTGACGCAGTTGCGGCTGGCGGGCGCGCTGGACGGGATCGCCGGCGTCGCGCTCGGCGCCTTCAGCGAGTGCCCGGACGACGGCGACGCCGCGCTGCCGAGCACGCTGGAGCTGCTGCGCGACCGTCTCGCCGACCTGGGCGCGCCGGTCGCCGTCGGCTTCCCCTTCGGCCACGTCGACGAGAACTGGACGCTGCCGCTCGGCGTGCGCGCCCGGCTGGACGCCGACCGTGGCACGCTCGCGCTGCTGGAGCCGGCAGTGGCGGAGTAGCGCTGCGCGCGACCAACCTTGTTGAGCTAGCTGGGCTGTCGCGCCCGGGCATGTGTTGACACAGGGGCCCGACAAGGCCACGTATTGGCGAACGGCACCGACATGCGCCGGTTGACAGCCAGCGAACGCCCCGCTACCGCATGTCGAGCAGGTCACCCTCCTCGAACGGGACTGCGGAAAACGAGCCGGTGACTTCTACGGTAGGAGCGCCTTCTACCGGCGCAGCCGGCGGGACACAGGGGCCCTCCTGCCCGCTACCCAAGCGGGGAAGCGCACAGTAGCGGAACCCCACGAACCGGAAAGTACCCTCGAGGCGCTCCCGCGACGACCGTGTGACGACGACCTCGCCCGACTGCGCAACGAAGTTCTCCACCTGGCTCTCGGTCGAGCGGCTGTAGATAGCGAAGAAACCTTCCGCGTCGGAGTCGCTCTGGTCCACGAGCTGCAGTTCATAGCGACCGACCGCTGGGCGGTTCCCGTTTACACGATAGAGGCCGAAGCTCTGCGGGCTCGTCAGGTCTGCCGTGGACGAGTAGAGAGAGAACATCCGCCGCGGCCCTTCTTCGCGGTCAGTCTGGTCGAGGAAGTCACCACTTCCCACATAACTGCCAGCGACGGTGCCTGCCAACGAGGCACGCAGCCAACCCGGGTTGCTGCCGGCCACCGGGTCGCTGCACGCTGTAAGCACCAGCAGGGCGATCACCCACACACCACGAGTGGTTCTGCTCATTGTTCCAGCGCGGTTGAGGTGGACGAGCTTGGCTCTGAATACCATCGGCATCTGCTCTACCATGCGGCAGTTCGGCGGCGCCCAGCAGTTGAGGGCGCCGCCGAATCAGAGGAGAGGCGGTTCAGTTGATGATGAGCGTACCCAGATCCCTCTGCACGCCGCTCAGCGGGCTGTAGTAGTGATCCGAGCCGTTCTTCGTCCTCCCCCAAAAGACGCCGAGCAGGTACACAGTCCCCTCAGGGTTGAGCAGGAACGCCGGACCACCACTATCGCCCTTGCTCACCCAGGTCTTCGTGCGCACTTGACAGCGTAGCTTGCTGTACGAGCGAGATGCGTTGGTATCAACGCAGGTGGCGGAGACGGATCCCCGCGTCCAGCCAGTCCGTGCACCGATCTTCTGGACCGTGGTTCCAACGGCTACGCTGGTGCTCCCCACGATTTGAAAATATGGGTTCGCCGGATCAATTTCGAGCGAACCGAGGGTGTCCGGCGCTACCGATGAGGCGGCGTAGCGCGTCCGGGCGATCCGCCCGAGCTCATCACCAATACCAACATCTGTGCGCACGAGCGTCGCGTCGGCGTAGCGGCAGACGTTCACCGAGAGAAATCCACAGCTGCTCCCTTGCTTGTCGTCGTACTCGACGCCAACGCGAGAGAAGTCGTAGTAGTCAGGAATCGCCTGGTAGAAGACCGTGTTGTCATCCTCCCAGGACTTACTGCTGCAGTGTGAGGCTGTGAGAAAGAGGTTGTACCCGTCTCGCCGCACGACCGCACCTAGTGCGGCTTCAACCCCGCTACTCGGCAACGGGAGGCTCTGCAGCTCGGGCCCTCACCCCCGGCTCGCTCGTGCCTCGCTCGCCACCCCCTCTCCCCATGCTGGGAGAGGGGGAACTGAGCCAACCTCCCGCCGTGCTCCCCCTCTCCCGCCGGCGGGAGAGGGGGTCGGGGGGTGAGGGCCCAAGCCACCGAATCCACCTGCCGAAGACCTCACTTGATCCTGCACTAGGCCACCAGGTTGCCGGCCTCATCGTAGTAGTGCCCACCGAAACCGGGGATCTCCCGGGCCAGGCGGTGGAGCTCTGCCTCCTCATCGCGGATGGATTGGCTGGCGCCAGCCGATGCACGCTCGGCCACCTCCGGAGGAGTATCAGATGGTCGGGTTGGTTGGTCCTGGCAGGCCACAAGGAGGAGACAAGTGCCGGCGATTCGGTACCCAGAAGCGCGCATAGGACCCCTGAAGGGAAGGTGGCGGGCGTCATCTCCGTCGGGCAAGTTCTACCAAGCTGCTCGATACGCAGATGCGAGTGCGACGACGATATCGCCAGGAAACGGATTGCGCAAGACCACGCACGATTGCCCGGTCATCTCCCCCGCGATAGGTGTCCTGGATCAGGCTGCACCGACGGAATCGCTCTGCTCGCCCTACGCCGCCGCCTTCCAGACGACGCGGCGCACGCGCAGGAAGAGCAGCAACGCGGCGAGCGCGAGCGCCAGGCAGAGCCCCACCCACACGCCCACCGGGCCCGCGCCGCCGCGCACGCCCCAGAAGTACGCCACCGGCAGCCCCACCGCCCAGTACGCCAGCGCGGCGAGCAGCGCCGGCACGCGCGTGTCGGCCGCGCCGCGCAGCACGCAGACGCCCGCGACCTGCGCGGCGTCGAAGAGCTGGAACGCCGCGGCGACGGCCAGCAGCGTGGTGCCCAGCCGCACGATGGCGGCGTCCCGGGTGTAGAGCCCCAGCAGCCACTCCGGCGCGGCGAGGAAGGCGAGCGCGCACAGCCCCATCGCGCCCATCGCCAGCGCGTAGGTCAGCACCACGGCGTGGCGCACGCCGGCCGGGTTGCGGGCGCCGAGGTGATGACCCACGCGCACCGCGCCCGCCAGGCTGACGCCGAGCCCGAGCTGGAAGGTCGTCGACGCCAGGTTCAGCGTCACCTGGTGCGTGCCCAGCTCCAGCGGCCCGAACCAGCCCATCATCACCGCGGCCAGCGAGAAGAGGCTGATCTCCAGGCCCAGCAGCGCGCCCGCCGGCCCGCCGATCTGCAGCAGCCGCGTCAGCCGCTGCAGCCGTGGGCGCCAGCGTACGCCCCGGAAGGGCGCCAGCGACGGGTGCAGCCGCAGGTATGCGAGCAACGCCGCCAGCATCGACCAGCGCACCAGCGTCGTCGCCCAGCCGCTGCCGGTGGCGCCCATCGCGGGGATCAGCTCGCCCCAGCCGTAGATGAACAGCCGGTTGCCGACGTAGTTGACCGCGAGCCCGAAGAAGGTGACGGCCATCGCCGCGCGCGGCCGGCCGATGCCGTCGAGGTACTGCCGCAGTGCGAAGAAGAGCACGGCCGGCGGCACGCCCCAGGCGAGCGCGTACATGTACTCGCCCACCGGCCCCGCCACCCCCGGCTCCTGCCCGAGCACGCGCGCCAGCCACTCGCCCTCGGCGCTCAGCCAGATGACCGGCACGCTCAGCAGCAGCGCCAGCCAGAGCCCCTGCATCAGCACCTGGCGGGCGGCGTGCTCGTCCTTCGCGCCGAACGCCTGGCTGACCAGCGGCGTCATGCCCAGCAGCATGCCGCTGGCGATGAGCAGCAGCGCGATGTGCAGCGAGCTGCCCAGGCCGACGGTCGCCAGCGCGTTCGGCCCCAGCGGCCCGACCATGATGGTGTCGAGCGTGCCCAACCCCACCGCGCCGAGCTGACTGAGCACGATGGGGCCGGCGAGCCGCAGCAGCGTGCGCGCCTCGCCCCGGTAGGCGTGGCCGGCGGGCTGCTCGGCGGCAGGCGGCGCGCGGCGGAACGAGCTGCGCAGGGACGGCGGCATCGGGCACGCACGGGTTCGTCGGGAGCGCGGAGCACGAACTTACCACCGGCGTGCCCGCAGCGGCAGGCGCAGCGCTACTGCACGTGCTCGCGCAGGAAGGCGCCGAGCGCCTCGCGGTAGCCCGCCGCGGAGACGACGAAGCCGTCGTTGTGGCTGCCGCGGATCCCCAGGAACCGCTTCGGCGGCCGGGCGGCGGCGTACAGCGCGCGGCCGTGGCGGAAGGGCACGATCTCGTCGTCGCGGCTGTGCACCACCAGCACCGGTGCCTGGATGCGCGGCAGCCGGGCGAGTGTGTCGAAGCGGTAGCGGCTGAGGCGGCGCGCCGGCAGGAACGGGTACAGCTCGGCGGCCAACGCCGGCGCGGAGGCGAAGGTGGACTCGAGCACCAGCGCGCCGACCGGCCGCCGCTCCGCGAGCGCGGCCGCCACCGCGCCGCCCAGCGAGCGGCCCAGCACCACCACGCGCTGCGGCGGCACACCGCGTTGCTCCACCAGGTGGCGCCAGGCGGCGTCCGCGTCGGCGTAGAGCCCCACCTCGTGCGGGCGGCCCTCGCTGGCGCCGTAGCCGCGGTAGCCGAGCGCGAGCACGCCGTAGCCGAGCTCGTGCAGCAGTCGCGGCGTGTGCAGGTCGTAGGAGAGATTGCCGCCGTTGCCATGCAGCAGCACGACCGCGGCGCGCGCCGGCGGCTGGGCGGGGATCCACCACGCTTGCAGCCGCACGCCGTCGGCGGCGCGCAGACGCAGCTCTTCGTAGCCGAGCCCGGCGTCGGCGGGGGTGGCGTGCAGGCGGCGGTCGGGGAAGAAGAGCAGCCGCGGCTGGAAGACGTAGACGAGCGCGAGCAGCAGCAGGTAGCCCGCCGCCGCCACCGCCAGCGCCGTCAGCAGCGGCTGCACACGCCGGCGCCCGGGAGCGCGCCGCCGCACCGCCCGCTCATCGGGCTCGCGCACGCGCGCGCAGCCACGGCAGCCGCAGCGCCAGCAACAGCGCGAGCACCGCGGCGAAGACGAGCGGCTCGCGCACGTCCTGCTTCACCAGCCAGTAGAAGTGCACCACGGCCAGCGCCGCCGCCAGGTACACCAGCCGGTGCAGCCGCTGCCAGCGCCGGCCGCCGAGCCGGCGAATCATCGCCTTCGTCGAGGTCGCCGCCAGCGGTACCAGCAGCAGGAACGCCGTGAAGCCGACCGCGACGTACGGGTGCTCCACCACGTCTTCGGCGAGGAAGCGCCAGTCGAACGCCTGGTCCACCAGGTAGGTGAGGAAGTGCAGTGTGGCGTAGAGGAAGGCGAGCAATCCCAGCGGGCGACGCAGGCGCGCCAGCTCGTTGCGGCCGCTCAGCCGCCGCAGCGGCGTCACCGCCAGCGTCGCCAGCAGCAGCGTCAGCGCCCACCAGCCGGTGCGGTGCGTGACCTCCTCGATCGGCTCGGCACCGAGCCCGCCCCTCAGCGCGTCGAGGCCGAGCCAGGCCAGCGGCACGAGCGCCGCCACCCAGAGCAGCGGCTTCGCCCAGCGCCACGCGCGCGCCCCGGCTCGGCCACCGGGCGGGGTCCGGCCAGGCCCGGGCGCGGTGCCCGACGTAGCCGCCCGCACCGTCGAAGCTGCCCGCCGCGCTCGCCGCTGCGCCTCCATCCGGTCTCCTGGCTCCGAGTGTCCGTCGTTCCGCCCGCGGCCGGCGGGGCCGGCTCCGTCCGCGTAGGCCCCAGCCGCCGGGAAGTTCCAACGAAGACGGGGCGCCACCTCGCGGCGGCGCCCCTGGCTCGGTCATCGGGCGTGCGCCGGCGCTACTGTGCCGGGAAGCCCGCCTGCGGCTCTGGCTGCGGCTGCTGCGGGCGCTGGCGGATGCGCGGCGCCTGCCCGTAGTTGTACTGGAAGCTCAGATGCAGCGCCCGCGAGTTGAAACGCCGCTCCGTGAGCTGCACGATGTTGTCGTCGCCGGCCTCCACGCGGAAGCGCATGGTGTTGAACGGGTCGGAGACGCGCAGCGTCACGCTGCCGCGCTCGCCGTAGAGGCGGTGGCGGACCGAGAAGTTGGTCATCTGCATGGCCGAGAAGCGGCCCCGTTCGATGGCCATGGGCGCGCGGTAGAAGTAGCTGCCCTGCAGCGCCGTCTTCGCGCTCAGGTTCAGCGTGCCGTTGACGCGCGCCGACCAGGTCACGGCGTCCGACCCGATGCTCGACTCGCCGCTGGTGCCGTCGGTCACCATCTTGAAGAGGTTGACGCCCGCCAGCCCGTTGAAGACGGGGCCGATCCGTAGCGTGCCGTTCAGATCCGTACCCCACGAGGTGCCGGTGTCCAGGTTCTTGAAGCTCACCGAGGTGACCTCGCGTCCGGAGACGGTGTCCGCCGTGTTGATGACCACGCGGATGATGTCCGTGGTGCGCCGATAGAAGGGCGAGAGCTGCAGCGAGCCGAGCTGGCCGGAGCGCGTGTAGCCCAGCTCGACGGCGTCGGTGTACTCCGGGCTCAGCCGCGGGTTGCCGAGGAAGACGTTCTGCGGGTCGAAGAACGCCGGGAACGGGTTCAGCTCCTGAGTGCCCGGCCGGCGGATGCGGCGCGAGTAGCTCAGCTTCAGTTGGTCGCGGTCGCTCGGCTTGTAGCTCACCAGCCCGCTCGGGAAGAGGCTGACGTAGTCGTGCGGGTAGCGCTCGTCCGCGTTGGCCAGCGCGAAGTCGCGGCTCGCATGCTCGGCGCGCAGGCCGGCCTGCAGCTCCACGCGCCGGATGCCGTGGCTCAGCACGCCGTAGACGGCGTTGACGCGCTCGTCGAACTCCAGCGCGTTGCTCAGCATCGCGTTGTAGACCCAACTGCCGCTGCCGAGCGAGTCGTTGCGGACGCGGAAGTCGCGGTCGAGCCAGCGGGCGTTCCCCTTGTAGCCGGTCTCCAGCTTGGTGCGCTCCGCGAGCATGCGCGTGTAGTCGAGCTGCGCGGTGAAGCCGCTGGTCAAAGCGTCCAGGTCGTTGGTCTCCAGGTCTACCGGCGTGCCGGAGCCGGCGCTGCCCAGCGGCAGGCGCCAGAGGTCGGTGCGGTCGCCGTCGTCGGTGCGGTTGAGGCGCAGCTCGGCGGCCAGCTCGTGCTTCTGCGGCACCAGGGTGCGCTTGAAGGCGAGCGTGTAGTCGAATATCAGGTTGTCGGTCTCGGTGTCGCGCGTGCGGTCGTAGCGGTCGCGCAGCGTACCGCTGCCGGTCAGCTCGCGATACGCGCTCAGCGAGGCGTCGCGGGCGGTGCGGCGGTTCAGCAGCAGCGCGCCGGAGAGCACGTCGCGCGGGGTGAGCCGGTAGTCGAGGGTGGCGTTCAGGTTGTGGCCGCTGTTGCCGACGCTGCCGCCGATGTCCTGCTCGGTGAAGGAGAGCGGCGCGCCCATGCCGCCCAGCCGGGTGCGGTTGTTGATGCCCAGCACCTCGCGGGTATCGTCGGTGTAGCCGTAGCTGAGCAGCAGGCTGAACGGGCCGCTCTGGTAGCCGAAGTTGCCCGAGGCCGAGTAGCGCTGGGCGGTGGAGGCGGCCAGCGTCAGCCCCGCGCTCATCCCCAGGTCGACGTTCTGCTTGAGCACGATGTTGATGATCCCCGCCATCCCCTCCGGGTCCTGCTTGGCCGAGGGGTTCGGCACCACCTCCACGCGCTCGATGGTGTTCGCCGGCAGCCCCTTCAGGTAGCCGGCGAGCTGCGCGCCGCGGATCGGCGAGGGGCGGCCGTTGATCTGCACCACCACGTTCTCGTTGCCGCGCAGGGAGAGCTTGCCGTCCGCGTCGACCTCCACCGAGGGGACCGACTCCAGCACGTCGGTGGCCGTGGTGGCCGCCGGCGCCACGTCGCGTGCGCGGTAGCTGTTGCGGTCCGGCGCCACCGCGACCAGCGAGCGCTGCGTGGTCACCGTGAGCCCCTCCAGCGCGACGACGGCGCGCGTCAGCTTCACGCTGCCCGCGCTGGCGCGCGGCGCCTCGGCCGTGAGGCTCAGCTCGCCCGTGCGCGCCACCTCGAAGCCCATCATGCTGACGCGCAGGTAGTACGTCCCCGGGCGCAACCCCTGGATGCGGAAGGAGCCGTCCGGCCGCGCGATGGCGCCGGCGACCAGCGCGGAATCGGCTTTGCTCCACACTGCCACCGAGGCCGAGCCGACGGGCGCGTTGTTGGCGGCGTCGACGACGCTGCCGCGGATCTCGCCCGGGCCGGCGGCGGGCGGCGGGGTGGAAGCGCGCTGCGGTGGGGGGCGCTGCGGCGCGGCCGGAGGCGGCTGCGCGGCGGCCGGGGCCTGCCCCGCGAGCAGCTCCGCGCCGACGAGCAGCGAGGTCGCGAGGGCGATGAACAGGGGGCTCTTCATGGGAGTCGCTCGGTGAAGGAGGGAGACGCTGGACCAGCACCGCCCCGACTGTGAGACGGAGCCGCCGGCGCGCGCCGCCGCCGGGGCCCGGCGGTGGCTGCAGCGCACTACGACGGCGCGCCCGTAAGGTTTCTCCCCGCGGCCGTCAGGGAAAACCCCACGACGCGGACAGCAGGATTTGGGGGACGGAGAGCGGCTGCGGGGGGACGAAGCCCCGCTCCCGTCCCCGGGTGTGCCGGCCGGGAACGGGAGGAAGCACGGGAGCGCGGCCTACGGGAAGGGGCGGGCGGTCAGAAGTGGCGGCGCAGGTCCATGCCCGCGTAGAGCGAGGCGACCTGCTCGGCGTAGCCGTTGAAGGGGAGCGTCGGGCGCTTGCGCCACTCGCCGATGCGGCGCTCGCGCGCCTGGCTCCAGCGCGGGTGGTCGACCTCGGGGTTTACGTTCGCGTAGAAGCCGTATTCCTCGGGCGCGGACAGGTTCCAGCTCGTGCGCGGCTGCGTCTCCGTGAAGCGGATCCTGACGATCGACTTGATCGACTTGAAGCCATACTTCCACGGCACCACCAGCCGCAGCGGCGCGCCGTTCTGCGCCGGCAGCGGCCGGCCGTACAGCCCGGTCGCCAGCAGCGTCAGCGGGTGCAGCGCCTCGTCCAGCCGCAGCCCTTCCACGTACGGCCAGTCCAGCACGGCGCGCTTCTGCCCCGGCATCTGCTCCGGGTCGTGGAGCGTAGTGAACTCGACGTACCGCGCGCGCGGCGTCGGCTCCAGCCGCTGGATCAGCTCGCGCAGCGGCACGCCCTGCCAGGGGATCACCATGCTCCACGCCTCCACGCAGCGCAGCCGGTAGACGCGGTCCTGCAGGCGCTGCGGTTTCAGGAGGTCTTCCAGCGCGTAGACCGCCGGCCGCTTCACGTGCCCCTCCACCGCCACGGACCAGGGGCGGGTGCGCAGCAGCTTTGGCGCGCGGCGTGCCGGGTCCTCCTTGTCGGTGCCGTACTCGTAGAAGTTGTTGTAGCCCGTCACGTCCTCGTACGGCGTCGGCTCGTCACCGGCCTGCTGTGCGGGCGCCTCGCAGGCGGCCAGCACGCCGGGCACCAGCGCGCTCGCGGCGGCGCCGGCCGCACCCCGCATGAACTCGCGGCGGCTCAGGTAGACGCGCTCCGGCGTGATCTCCGAGGGCGCGACGTCGCTCGGTTTGCGGATCAGCATGCTGTCTCCTCTGCAGGCGGCGCGCATGATGCAGCACGACTCGCGCCCAGCGCGGCACGATGGTGGAGAAACCCGTCAGCGCGCGCCGTTGTTCCCGGCGCGCGCGCGGAGCTGGGGCTTTACACGCCGGCGCACGCCGGTATATTCCTACGAGGTTGTATAGTTGGTCTGTGGCGTCCCTCGCTGGGGGCGGCGCCTCAGCGACCGAGCAAGGAGCGGGCACGCATGGGGGCACTGGGGCTGGCACTGGCGGCGCTGATCGGGCTTTCCCTGGGGCTGCTGGGCGGCGGCGGCTCGATCCTGACGGTACCGATCCTGGTGTATGTGCTCGGCTTCGAGGCGAAGGAGGCGATCGCCGCGAGCCTGGTGGTGGTGGGCGCGACCAGCCTCTTCGGCGCGCTGGGCCACTGGCGTGCGGGGCGGGTGCGGCCACGGACCGCGCTGGCGTTCGGCCTGGTGGCGATGCTGGGCGCGTTCGCCGGGGCGCGGCTCGCGGGGCTGCTGAGCGGCACGCTGCAGCTGGCGGTCTTCGCGGTAGTGATGCTGGCGGCGGCGGTGTCGATGTTCCGCGGCCGGGCGGAGGGCGACGAGTCCGCGCCGCCCCGGCCGCTGCCGCTGATCGTGCTGGCGGGCCTGGCGGTGGGGGTGCTCACGGGTGTGGTGGGCGTCGGCGGCGGCTTCCTGATCGTGCCGGCGCTGGTGCTGCTGGCGCGGCTGCCGATGAAGCAGGCGGTGGGCACCTCGCTGGTGGTGATCGCCATGAACTCGGCCGCGGGCTTCACCGGCTACCTGGGGCGGGTGCCGATCCGCTGGGGCTTCCTGCTGGCGTTCACGGCGGTCGCCATCCTGGGCATCCTGCTGGGCACGCGGCTGGTGCGGCACGTGTCGGCGGACGCGCTGCGTCGTGCATTCGCCGTGTTCCTGCTGGTGATGGGCGCGTTCATCCTCTACAAGAACCGGGCGGCGCTGCTGCCGAGTGCGGGCGAGCCCGCCAGGGGCGACCGGCCGGTCTCCATCCGTGGCCCGGCGGCACCGGGTAACTCCTTCACCCCGGAGGGCTGAATGCTACTGAGGCGCTTCTACGACGAGAAGCTGGCGCAGGCCAGCTACCTGATCGGCTGCGCCGCCACCGGCGAGGCGCTGGTGGTGGACCCCAACCGCGACGCGGAACAGTACGTGGATGCGGCGGAGCGGGAGGGGCTGCGCATCACGCACATCACGGAGACGCACATCCACGCGGACTTCGTCAGCGGCGCGCGCGAGCTGGCGGAATGCACGGGCGCGCGCCTCTACCTCTCCGACGAGGGCGACGCCGACTGGAAGTACGCGTTCGCCGCAGCCGACGACGCGGTGTTGCTGCACGATGGCGACCGCTTCCAGGTGGGGAACGTGCGCATCGACGTGCTCCACACGCCGGGGCACACCCCGGAGCACCTGTCGTTCGTCGTCACCGACACCGCCGGCGCGGACCGGCCGATGGGCGTGCTGACCGGCGATTTCGTCTTCGTCGGCGACGTCGGTCGGCCGGACCTGCTGGAGAAGGCCGCCAAGTTCCGCGGCACCATGGAAGCCGGGGCGCGCACGCTCTTCCACAGCCTGCAGCGCTTCAAGCGCGAGCTGCCGGACTTCGTTCAGCTCTGGCCCGGCCATGGCGCGGGCAGCGCCTGCGGCAAGGCGCTGGGCGCGGTGCCGCAGTCCACGCTCGGCTACGAGAAGCTCTTCAACTGGGGGCTCGCGACGGACAACGAGCAGGAGTTCGTGCGCATGGTGCTCGCCGGCCAGCCGGAGCCGCCGATGTATTTCGCCGAGATGAAGCGCATCAACAAGGAGGGGCCGCGCGTGCTCGGCGGGATCCGTCGGCCGTCGCGGGTACCCGAGCACCGGCTGGAGGCGCTGCTCGCGCAGAAGGCGGTCGTGGTGGATACGCGCCCGGCGGGCGACTTCGAGCGCGCGCACATCCGCGGCACGCTGAACGTGCCGCTGGGCCGCAGCTTCAGCACCTACGCCGGCTCGGTAATCGCCTACGACCGCGACTTCTACCTGATCGTGGACGATCTCTGCCCGCACTGCGTGCAGGAGGCGATGCGCGACCTGGCGCTGATCGGGCTGGACCGGGTCGCCGGCTACTTCGGCCGTGACGGGGTGGAGGCGTGGGCCGCGCGCCACGGGGTAGAGGAGGAGACCGGCGAGATCGGGGTGGCCGAGCTGGCGGCGCAGCTGGACATGGGCGCCTTCCACGTGGTGGACGTACGCAACCCCTCCGAGTGGGAGGACGGCCGCATCCCCGGCAGCCGGAACGTGCCGCTCAGCCGCCTGACGGAGCGGCTCGGCGAGCTGCCGCAGGACCGACCGCTGGTGGTGCACTGCCAGAGCGGGGCGCGCTCGGCGGTCGCGCTGGGCGTGCTGCAGGCGAACGGCTTCGCCAACGCGCTGCACCTGCGCGGCGACTTCGCCGAGTGGAGCCGCGCCCGCCTGCCGGCGGAGCGAGGCCCCTCGCCCAGCGGCGTGGGCGCGTAGCCTGCGGCCGGACGGCGGGTCAGCGCCCCGCCGTCACCTGCCGCAGCAGCATGCGGAACTGCTCCGCGGGCAGCGCGCCCTCCACCATGCGGCCTTCCACCAGGAACGTGGGGGTGGCGCGGATGCCCGCCAGCTCCGCGACGTGGTTGTTCAGCCGGATGCGCTCGCGGCCGCGGTCTTCGCGGTAGCAGGAGGCGAAGCGCTCCGCGTCGAGCTGCAGCCGCTGCGCATAGCCGGTGAAGAGCGAGAGCGGGTCGCCGCTACCCTTCCACTCGCGCTGCGTCTGGAAGAGCAGGTCGTGCATCGGCCAGAAGCCATCCTGCTCGCCCGCGCACTCCGCCGCGCGCGCCGCCGCGTCACCGTTCGGGAAGATGCCGAGCACCATCGGCACGAACTGCCAGCGCACCTGCCCCGTCTCCACGAATTCGCGCGCCAGCTCGGGATAGGTCTGCAGCGCGAAGACCCCGCAGTACGGGCAGCCGAAGTCCGAGAACTCGATGACCGTTACCGGCGCGTCCGGCGCGCCACGGCCGTAGCCGAGCTGGCGCAGGTCGAGTGTGTCGGGCGCCGGGCCGGTGGCGGCCTCCGCCGCGTCGAGCGGCGGGGCCGGAGCGCGGCCCGCCTCGGGCGTCGCGGAGGTGTCGCAGCCGGCGAGCGCCAGCGCGGCCAGCAGGCCGAGCCAGGAGCGACGGATCAGGGGCAAGCGAACGGGCATTCGGCTCCATGAGTGGGGAGGGGGGCGGCTGAAGCCGCCCGGGGACGGGGCTTCCGATTCATCCAGACAACGCGCAGGACGAGCTACACCGCCGCGGCGCGCTCCAGCAGCGCCTCCAGCCGCGGGCGCGGCACCGCGCCCACCTCGCGCGCCACCTCGCGCCCGCCCTTGAAGGCGATGAGCGTCGGGATGCCGCGGATGCCGTAGCGCACCGCCATCGCCGGGTTGCGGTCGGTGTCCAGCTTGGCGACCAGCACCTCGCCCACGCGCCGCTGCGCCAGCTCGTCCAGCAGCGGCGCCATCATCTTACAGGGGCCGCACCAGTCGGCGTAGAAGTCGACCAACACGGGCACGTCCGTCTCCTGCACCACGCGCTCCAGGTCCTGGTCGCCGACCGGGACGGGGCGATCTAGCAGCAGCGGGCGCTTGCACTCGCCACAGACCGGGCGGTCCTTCGCGCGCCGCATCTCCACCCGGTTCAGCGTCTGGCAGAACGGGCATCGCACCGTGGCCCTGGGCGCCTGCGTCGTCGTCGTGTTCATCACGCTCCCCCTTGTGCAGTGCCGCGCTCGCGGTTGTCGCGGGCGGGAAAATAGCATATTCTTATCCAGTAGTCCACCGGCGCTGCCGCCGTCCCTCACCCGCCGACAGGCAACAGATGAGCCACATACCGCTGACGCCGGAGCTGCTCGGGCTCGTGGCCGACCGCTTCAAGGTGCTGGCCGAGCCGGCGCGCCTGCAGATCCTGAACGCGCTGCGCGAGAGCCGCGAGCTGACCGTCTCGGAGCTGGTGGAGCGCACGGGCTTCGGCCAGGCGAACGTCTCCAAGCACCTGCAACTGCTGCACGGGCACGGCTTCGTGGAGCGGCGCAAGGACGGGCTCTTCGTCTACTACCAGCTCGCGGACCAGACGGTCTTCCAGCTCTGCGACCTGATGTGCGGACGGCTGGAGGCGGAGGCGCGCTCGCGCAACGAGCTGTTCGCGCGCGGCTGAGGCGGGCGGCGCGCGTCGATGTCGGACCGGCTCTTCCTCGCGCTGCCGCTGCCGGACGGCGCACAGCGCGACCTGCAGCGCCACCTCGCCGCCGCGCTGGCGGGCGAGCCGCTGCCCGGCCGGGCGGTGGTGCCGCAGAACTGGCACTTCACGCTGCGCTTCCTGGGCGAGACGTCTGAGGCGGCGCAGGCCCGCCTGGTCACCATGCTGGATGGGGCCGCGCTGGGCGGCGCGTTCGCGGTGGGGCTCGGCGCGCCGGGCGCGTTTCCGCGGGCCGCGCGGGCCGCGGTGCTGTGGGTGGGCGCCGAGCAGGGCGCCGCGCCGCTCGCGGCGCTGGCCGCGCGGGTGGAGGAGGCGGTGCGGCAGGCGGGCTTTCCGCCGGAGGCGCGGCCGTTCGCGGCGCACCTGACGCTCAGCCGGCTGCAGCCGCCGCGCGACCTGCGCGCCCTGCTGCAGCGCCTGCCGCCCGCCGACGTGCGCTTCCCGGCCGAGCACGTCGTGCTGTTCCGCAGCCACCTGGGCGGAGGGTCGCCGCGCTATCAGGCGCTGCACCGCTGGCCGCTCACGCCGCCCCCAGCCTGACTCCCGCCCCGCGCGCCCCAACTGGCGCGCTTCTTGTTGTGCCCGCGCCAGATACGAGGGCGCCGGCGCGAGGGCGACCGGCGCGGCGGGAGCCGCTACCAGGGGAGGGCGCGATGCAGTTGCAGGGGCGCGTGGCGCTGGTGACGGGCGCGGGCTCGGGGATCGGGCGGGCGGCGGCGAAGCGGCTGGCGGCCGCGGGCGCGCGCGTCGCCTGCCTCGGTCGCAGCGCCGACGAACTGAACGACGCGGTCGCCGAGATCGAGCGGGCGGGCGGCGAGGCGATGACCGTGCTCGCCGACGTCTCGAAGGCGGAGCAGATGGAGAACGCGGTGCGCGAGACCGTGACGCGCTGGGGCCGGCTGGACGTCGTCTTCGCCAACGCCGGCGTCAACGGCGTCTGGGCGCCGATCGAGCAGTTGGAGCCGGAAGAGTTCGAGCGCACGCTGCAGATCAACCTGACGGGCACCTTCTTCACCATCAAGTACGCCGTGCCGCACCTGAAGCAGCAGGGCGGCTCGGTGATCGTCTGCGCCTCCATCAACGGCACGCGCGTCTTCAGCAACACCGGCGCGACCGCGTACTCGGCCTCGAAGGCCGGGCAGGTGGCGTTGACCCAGATGCTGGCGCTGGAGCTGGCGCCGTTCAAGGTGCGCGTCAACGCCGTCTGCCCCGGCGCCATCGAGACCGCCATCGCCGAGAACACCGAGCACCGCGACCTCGAGGACGCCGGCGTGCCGGTGGAGTTCCCCGAGGGCTCGCACCCGCTGCGCGGCGAGCCGGGCACCGCCGAGCAGGTGGCGGAGCTGGTGCTCTTCCTGGCGTCGGACGCGTCGAGCCACATCACCGGCACGCCGGTCTGGATCGACGGCGGCGAGTCGCTGATCGGCGTGCGCGGCTGAGCGGGGAGTGTACCGGTGAGAATCCTGCTGGTGTCGGACACCCGGATCCGGCTCGACGGCGGCGGCGGGCCGCTGACGATCGAGGCCGAGTCGCCCGAGATGGGCTACTCGCCGTTCCACATGCTGGCGAGCAGCCTGGCGACCTGCGTCTATTCGGTGCTGCGCTCGTGGGCCGAGCACGCGAAGCTGCGCGGCAACGACCTGGCGATTGAGGTCGAGTGGCAGTTCGCGGAAGCGCCGTACCGCGTGGGCAGCCTGCACACGCGGCTGGTCTGGCCGTCGCTGCCGGAGGCGCGGCGCGCGGCGGCGCAGCGCGCGGTCTCGCTCTGCACCGTGCACAAGACGCTGGAGCACCCGCCGCAACTGACCGCGGAGGTCGGCGCGTGAGCATCCCGGTGGTGCGCTTCGTCTATGGCGGGCAGGAGAGCACCGGCGGCGGCAGCGGCCGTCCCTACACCGTGGTGTGGGACGGCTCCTGCAAGGTGTGCGGCCGGCTGGTGGCGCTGCTCGGGAAGTGGGACCGCCGCAACGCGATCGAGACGATCCCCTACCAGAACGCCGGCGTGCTGGCGCGCTTCCCCTGGATCCCCGCGGAGGAGTACACTCAAGCGGTGCAGCTCATCGGCCCCGGCGGGCAGACCTGGCAGGGCGCGGCCGCCATCGACCGGCTGCTGGACGTGCTGCCGTACGGCGGCTGGCTGGGCTGGGTCTTCAACCTGCCGCTCGTCGGCCGGCAGCTCGACCGCTTCTATCGCTGGTTCGCCCGCAACCGCTATCGCTTCGGCTGCGGCGAGCACTGCCAAATCAAGCAGAGCCGCTTAAATTACGGCGACGCGCTGGAGTGAGCTCCGGCGCGCCGCCCGCGGGCGACCCACGGCGAGGGAGGCGAGCCTCCTTCGGTTCACGTCATCGTCAACAGGAGACCTCGATGAAGCCCAGTGCTCCCCTGCCCCCGTCCCGGCGCTTCGCGGCGGCGGCGTTCACGATGCTGCTCGGCCTCGGCACTGTGCTGGCCGCCTGTGGCGGCGGCGACGAGCGCAGCGCGGCGGAACAGGAGCAGGCCGAACTCGCCGAGTCCGGCATGATCACGGCGCGCGCCACCGACACGGGCCTGGAGCTCTCGTCCGCCACCGCGCATGCCGGCCCGATCAATTTCCGGGTGGTGAACGCGGGCACGAAGCCGTACGGCGTGCGGCTGAAGGGCACGGGCGCGGAGGTCACCAACGTGCAGCCCGGCAGCACCGCGGCGCTGGTGGTGCGGCTGGAGCCCGGCTCCTACGACCTGGTGAGCCTGACCGGCAGCGGCCCGCAGGCGGTGGAAGGCCGCAACCCGGCGCGGCTGGTGGTCATCGCCCGCTGAGCCGGCGCCGGCGCGAAGCGCGCGGCGCTCCCACCGAAGCTCCCATCCGCTGCGCCCGGCGGGTGGGAGCTTCGTGCAGGGAGCGGAGGCCCCGTGCACGCCGGTCGGTCCCCGTCTTGCGGCCCGGGTGCCGGAACCCGTGCCCGCGTGGTGACGATGACCGATCGAGCGGACGGACCCCCCGGCGACGAGCCCGGACGACTCGCGGCCCTGGCACAGCCTGCCGGCGGAGGAGGCACTGCGGCGGCTGGAGACGGACCCGCAGCGCGGGCTGGCTGCGGAGGAGGCGCGGCGGCGCCTCGCGCGCTACGGCCCCAACCGGCTGCCGGAGGCGGAGCGGGAAAGCGCGCTGCTGCGCTTCCTCAAGCAGTTCCACAACGTGCTGATCTACGTGCTGCTCGCCGCCGCCGTGGTCACGGCGCTGCTGGGCGAGTGGGTCGACACCGGCGTGATCCTGGCCGTCGTGCTGGTCAACGCGGTGATCGGCTTCGTTCAGGAGGGCAAGGCGGAGCAGGCGCTGGAGGGCATCCGGCAGATGCTCTCGCTGGAGGCGGCCGTGGTGCGCGAGGGTCGCCGACAGACGATCGCGGCCGAGGAGCTGGTGCCGGGCGACGTGGTGCTGCTCGAAAGCGGCGACCGCGTGCCCGCGGACCTGCGGCTGCTCTCGGCGCGCAACGTCCGCGTGGAGGAGGCCGCGCTGACGGGCGAGTCGGTGCCGGTGAACAAGGGCACCGAGCCGGTGCCCGCTGACACACTCCTCGGCGACCGTAGCAACCTCGCCTTCTCCGGCACGCTGGTCGCCGGCGGGCAGTTGCGCGGCGTGGTGGTCGCCACGGGCGAGCGGACGGAGATCGGCCGCATCGGCGAGCTGGTCGCGGGCGTCGAGAAGCTGACCACGCCGCTGCTGCAGAAGATCGACCGCTTCGGCCGGCAGCTCTCGGTGGCGATCCTCGGGTTCGGCCTGCTGCTCTTCCTCTTCGGCCGCTTCGTGCGCGGCTACTCGCTGCAGGAGCTCTTCCTGGTGGTGGTCAGCTTCGCCGTGGCCGCGATCCCCGAGGGGCTGCCCGCGATCCTGACCATCACGCTGGCGCTGGGCGTGCAGCGCATGGCCGGCCGCAACGCCATCCTGCGCCGGCTTCCCGCCGTGGAGACGCTCGGCTCGGTAACCACCATCTGCTCGGACAAGACCGGCACGCTCACGCGCAACGAGATGACGGTCGGCCGGGTGCTGACGGCGGAGCGCCTCTACAGCGTCACGGGCTCCGGCTACCTGCCCGAGGGCGAGTTCCGCCTGGACGACCGCGTGGCCGCGCCCGACGAGCACCCCGTGCTCGCGGAGATCGGGCGCGTGGCGCTGCTGTGCAACGACGCCGCGCTCTCGCGCGCCGACCAGAGCGACGAGTGGGCACTGAGCGGCGACCCCACGGAGGGCGCGCTGCTGGTGCTCGGCGCGAAAGCGGGGCTCGACGGCGCGGCGGAGCGCGCGCGCCACCCGCGGCTCGACACGATCCCCTTCGAATCCGAGAACCGCTTCATGGCCACGCTGCACGCCTGCCCGGACGGTGGCCGGCGGATCTTCCTGAAGGGCGCGCCGGAGCGTGTCCTCGCGATGTGCGAGCGCGTCCGCACGGGTGACGGCGCGGCGGGCGCGCTCGACGCCGACGCCTGGCGCGCGCGCACCGACGCGCTGGCGGACGAGGGTTTCCGCACCCTCGCGCTGGCAGCCCGCGAGGCGCCCGCCGGGCAGCAGGAGCTCAGCCTGGACGACGCGGCGGGCGGCTTCACGCTGCTGGGCATCGCGGGCCTGATCGACCCGCCGCGGCCCGAGGCGATCGAGGCGGTGGCCACCTGCCAGCGCGCCGGCATCCGCGTCAAGATGATCACCGGCGACCACGCGCTGACCGCGCGCAGCATCGGCGCGCAGATGGGCATCGGCGACGGCACCAAGGCGGTGAGCGGCCGGCAGGTCGAGCAGGCGACCGACGCACAACTGGTGGAGCTGGTGCGCGAGCACGACGTCTTCGCGCGCTCCAGCCCGGAGCACAAGCTGCGCCTGGTGCGGGCGCTGCAGGCGCGCGCCGAGGTGGCCGCGATGACGGGCGACGGCGTCAACGACGCGCCCGCGCTGAAGCAGGCCGACATCGGCGTGGCCATGGGGATCAAGGGCACGGAGGCGGCCAAGAGCGCGGCCGAGATGGTGCTGGCGGACGACAACTTCGCCACCATCGAGCGCGCCGTGGAGGAGGGGCGCACCGTCTACGACAACCTGAAGAAGACGATCCTCTTCATCCTGCCCACCAACGGCGCCGAGGCGCTGATGGTGATCAGCGCGGTGGCGCTGGCGTTCGCCGAGCTGCCGATCACGCCGGTGCAGATCCTGTGGGTCAACATGGTCACCGCGGTGACGCTGGCGCTGGCGCTCGCCTTCGAGCCGACGGAGCCGGGCATCATGGAGCGCCCGCCGCGCCCGCGCGACGAGCCGATCCTCTCGGGTTACCTGCTCTGGCGCATCGCGTTCGTCTCGGCCGTCATCGCGGCCGCCTGCCTATGGCTCTTCCGCTGGGAGCTGGCGCTCGGCGCCACCACCGAGCGGGCACGCACGGTGGCCGTCAACGCGCTGGTCGCCGGGCAGCTCTTCTATCTCTTCAACACCCGCTACATCGTGCGCGCCTCGTTCGGCGCGGCGCGGCTGCTCTCCAACCACGTGGCGCTGCTCGCCGTGGCGGCGCTGCTCCTCCTGCAGGCGATCTTCACCTACGCCCCTCCGTTCCAGCGCTGGTTCGGCACCGCGGGGCTGCAGGCGCTCGACTGGCTCTGGGTGCTCGGCGTAGGGCTCGCCGTGTTCGTGCTGGTGGAGATCGAGAAGGCGGTGACGCGCAGCCGGCAGCGCAGCGCCAGCTTCAGCACCGGAAAGGAGGTGTCGCGAGGAAGCACGTGCTCACGCTGACCGTCAACCCGACGATCGACCTCAACGCGCAGGTCGAGCAGGTGGTGGCGGAGCGGAAGCTGCGCTGTCGGCAGCCGCGCCGCGAGCCCGGTGGCGGAGGCATCAACGTGTCGCGCGCCCTCCAGCGGCTGGGCGGCGAGTCGACGGCTCTGTACCTGGCGGGCGGGCCGACGGGCGAGATGCTGCGGCAACTGCTCGGCGCCGAGGGGGTGCGGCAGCGCGTCATCCCGCTGGAAGGGTGGGCGCGAGAGAACGTGATCGTCTTCGAGGAGCGCTCGGGCCAGCAGTACCGCTTCGGCATGCCCGGCCCCGAGGTGCGCGAGCCCGAATGGCGCTACTGCCTGGCGGAAGTCGCGGCCAGCGATCCGACGCCGGCCTACCTGGTGGTGAGCGGCAGCATGGTCCCCGGCATGCCGGCCGACTTCTTCGCCCACCTGACGCGAACGGCGAAGGAGCTGGGAGCGCGCCTGGTGGTGGACACCTCCGGAGAGGCATTGCGCCGCGCCGCCGAGGCCGGCGCGTACCTGCTCAAGCCGAACCTCCGCGAGTTCCGAGCGCTGGTCGGGAGCGAGCTGACGGACGAACGGGAGCAGGAGGCCGCCGGGCGACGGCTGATCGAGCAGGGCGCCTGCGAAGTGATCCTGCTCTCGCTGGGCGCCGGCGGTGCGCGGCTGATCACGGCGGCAGGGTCCGAGCACATCCGCACGCCGACGGTGCCGATCCGCAGCAAGGTCGGCGCGGGCGACAGCAGCGTCGCCGGGATGGTGCTGGGGCTCGCGCGCGGGCTGGAGGTACGCGAGGCCGCCCGCTTCGGGGTGGCCGCGGGCGCCGCGGCCGTGATGACCGAGGGCACGGAGCTGTGCCGCCGCGAGGACGCCGAGCGGCTGTATGCGCACCTGCGAGCGGAGATGGCCGCGCGCTGATCAGCCCCGCAGCGCCGCGAGCGCCTGCCGCACCGCCCGCGCGCGGTGGCTCTGCCGGTTCTTCTCCTCGGCCGGCAGCTCGCCGAACGTCAGCTCGCCGCCGGCCACGCGGAAGACGGGGTCGTAGCCGAAGCCGCCGTCGCCGCGTGGCGCGCGCAGGATGCTGCCGTCGCAGCGGCCCTCGAAGAGCCGCGCGCGGCCCGTCGGCTCCACCAGCGCGACGGCGCAGACGTAGTGCGCGCCGCGCTCGGCGTCCGGCACCGATTCCAGCGCCTGCAGCAGCCGGGCGGTGTTGGCGCGGTCCAGCTCCGGGCCGCTCAGGTCGGCGCGACCGGAGTAGCGCTTGGAGTAGACGCCGGGCGCGCCGCCGAGCGCGTCCACGCAGAGGCCCGAGTCGTCGGCGAGCGTGAGCATTCCCGTCGCGCTCGCGAAGTAGCGCGCCTTCGCGAACGCGTTCTCGGCGAACGTCGCGAAGCGCTCCAGCCCGTCCTCGTCCGGCGACGGCGGCACCCCGGTATCGTCGAGCGAGCGCAGCTCCGGCGCCAGCCCCTCCGCCGCGGCGATCTCCCGGATCTCGCGCAGCTTGTCGGCGCTGCGCGTGGCGACGAGCAGCGTCCCCGCGCTCACGCCAGCGCCTGCCGCTGCGCGGCGCGCAGCCGCTCGATGCCGGCGGTCGCCAGCTCCACCATGCGCTGCAGCTCGGCGGGCGAGAACGGCGCGTGCTCGCCGGTGCCCTGCACCTCGATGAGCCCACCGTCCTCCAGCGCCACGACGTTGAGGTCCACGTCGGCCGTGGAGTCCTCGACGTAGTCCAGGTCCAGCAGCGGCACGCCGCCGAGCAGGCCGACGCTGACGGCGGCGACGAGCTGGCGGAACGGTGAGCCGGCGACGAGCCCGCGCCGCAGCATCCACTCGCAGGCGTCGTGCAGCGCGAGCGCCGCACCGGTGATGGCGGCGGTGCGCGTGCCGCCGTCGGCCTGCAGCACGTCGCAGTCCACGCGGATCGTCCATTCCCCGAGTGCGCCGAGATCCACGCAGGCGCGCAGGCCGCGCCCGATCAGCCGCTGGATCTCCTGCGTGCGGCCGCCGAGCTGGCCGCGCTCGCGGCTGGTGCGCGTCTGCGTGGCGCGCGGCAGCATCGCGTACTCGCCGGTCACCCAGCCGGCGCCGCTGCCCTTGCGCCAGGCGGGCACGCCCTCCTGCACCGACGCGGTGCAGAGCACGCGCGTCCGCCCGGCGCTGATGAGGCAGGAGCCCTCGGCGAACGCGGAGGCGCCGCGCTGCAGGTGCAGCGGGCGCAGCTCGTCGGGGCGGCGGCCGTCGCGGCGGCTCAGGGGCTCGGGCATGCGGCGTCTCCTCGGGCCATGCGGTGCACCAGCGCGGACGTCGAGCGGCCGGGCACCAGCGGGATGATCTCGACGCGGCCGCCGGCGGCGATCACTTCCGGCGCGCCGACCACGTCTTCGGCGCGGTAGTCGCCGCCCTTGACCAGCAGGTCGGGCAGCAGCGTGGCGATCAGGCGCTGCGGCGTGTCCTCCTCGAAGAGCGTCACCACGTCCACCGCGGCGAGGCCGGCGAGCACCACGGCACGGTCGTCCTGGGGGTTGAGCGGGCGGGTGGGCCCTTTCAGGCGGCGCACCGAGTCGTCGGAGTTCAGCCCCACCACCAGCAGGTCGCCCAGCGCGCGGGCGGCGAAGAGGTACTCGACGTGGCCGCGGTGCAGCACGTCGAAGCAGCCGTTGGTGAAGACCAGCCGCTGCGCGCGCGGCGGGCCGTAGCGCGCGAGCAGCTCCGCGCGCGGCAGGATCTTCTCGCGCGGCGGCACGAGCGGCGGCGCGTTCACGGCGCCGCGGGCGCGGGCCGCGCGCCGCCGAGCCGACGGATCGCGTCGAGGATGGCCTCGGCGCCCTGCGCGAGCAGCGCGTCGGCAACGGCGTGCCCGAGCGCCTCCGGCTCGGCCGCGCTGCCGGCGGCGGAGTCGCGCAGCAGGCGGCGGCCGTCGAGGTCGGAGATGAGCGCGTCGAGCGACAGGCGCTCGCCGTCGGCGCGGGCGAGCGCGCCGATCGGCACCTGGCAGCCGCCCTCCAGCGCGTGCAGCAGCGCGCGCTCGGCGCGCACGCAGGCGGCGGTCGGCGCGTCGTGCAGCGCGCGCAGCCGCTGCAGCAGCCCGGCGTCGCTGCTGCGCACGACGATCGCCAGCGCGCCCTGCCCCACTGCCGGCAGCCAGCCGGGCGGCTGCAGGTACTCGCCGATGCGCGCCTCCCAGCCCAGCCGCAGCACGCCGGCGGCGGCCAGCACGATGGCGTCGTAGTCGCCGGCGTCGAGCTTGGCGAGGCGCGTGTTGAGGTTGCCGCGCAGGTCCACCACCTCCAGCTCCGGGCGCGCGGCGGCGAGCTGCGCGCGCCGACGTAGCGAGCTGGTGCCCACGCGCGCGCCGGCCGGCAGCTCCGCCAGCCGGGCGCTCGTGCCGGCGCGCGGCAGCACCACGTCGCGCGGGTCCTCGCGCGGGCCAATCGCCGCCAGGCAGAGCCCGTCCGGCACCTGAGTCGGCACATCCTTCAGCGAGTGCACCGCGAGGTCCGCGTCGCCGCGCAGCAGCACCTCGTCGATCTCCTTGGTGAAGAGCCCGCGGTCGCCGATCTGGCTGAGCGGCACGTCCAGCAGCCGGTCGCCCGTGGTGTGGACGTGGACGATCTCGACGTGCAGCTCCGCGTCGCGCGCCCGCAGCGCGTCGCGCACGTGGTGCGCCTGCCAGAGCGCGAGCTGGCTGCCGCGCGAGGCGATGCGCAGCGTCGGCCGCGTCACCACTGCGAGCGCGCGCCGTCGGTGACCTTCTTCGCCAGCTGGGCGAGCGCGCGCTCGACGCCGCGCGTCGACTGCTCAGTCGTCGGCTGGTAGGTGCCGACCGCCTGGATGGAGGTGCCCTCCCAGAGCAGCCGGTCGTTGCGCTGGTCGTAGATCTCGGCCACGAAGGTGAGCTGGATCTGACGCTGCACCACGTTCACGTCGCCGGTGTTGCCGCTGCCGCCGGTGGCCGGGCGCACGCCGGGCGCGGGCTCCTGGAAGTCGACGATGCGGCCGCGGATGACGGCGTCGGCGACCGCCTCGTCGGCGAGGCGGATGCCGAAGGCGCGGCGGAACTCGTTGCGCAGCGCCTCCTGCGCGTCGGTGCCGAGCAGCGGCAGCGCCGCGGCGGTGCCCTCCTGCTCGAACGGCAGCACGGCGACACTGCGGATGTGCCGCGGCAGCCCGCCGCCGCTGAAGGAGTAGACGCAGCCCGCGAGCGCCAGCGTCAGCGCGAGCGCGGCGAGCCGCGGGCTAGCGGGACGGCGTGCTCGGCGTCCAGATCGAGGCAGGGAACGGCGCGGCATCGGTGACGCTCTCCATCTTGAGGATCAACTCACGGTAGGCCGCCCAGTCGCGGTAGCGCGTCTGGGCGGGTGCGCCGGCGGGGCCGGGCGTGATTTCGACGGTCTCCTGAACCCCGGAGCGGCCGCTAAGATCCGCGCGGCGCAGACGGGCCAGGCCGCCGGCCGTGTCGACGCGGGCGCTGAACTCGCGGCCCTCGGGCAGCGTGTAGCGCAGCACGACCTCGCTGCCCGCGGCGCTCGCGCCCTGCAGCGCGCTGCCGTCCGGCGGGCGCACCACGCCGAGCGCGCTCCAGAGCAGCGCCGGCGAGGGCAGCGCAAAGCGCTCGCGCACGGCGGGCGGCACGTGGTACGTCTCGCCGAGGAGGCCCGCCGCGAGGTACGTCTCGCCGCGCGGGCCGAAGAGGTCCAGCCGCAGGCGCTCGGGCGCCTCGTAGCGCACCACGCCGCGGCCGTTGACGCGCGTGCCGCCCTCGTTCAGCTCCCAGCCGAACGACGCCTGCCGCGGCCCGGCAGGCGTCGTCTCGCGCTGCAGCGCGGCGGCGAGCTCCGCCGGGTCCGCAACCGCGACCCCCGCCGGCGGCAGCGCGGGCGCCGAGGCGCAGCCGGCGAGCAGGAGCAGCGCCGCCCAGCGCAACGCTCCGGCTGTCGGCTGTCGGTCGTCGGCTGTGGGCTTCCGGCGAACTGCGCCCTCACCCCCCGGCCCCCTCTCCCAATGCTGGGAGAGGGGGAACTGCGCCGGTCTTCTGCCGTTCTCCCCCTCTCCCGTCTGCGGGAGAGGGGGCCGGGGGGTGAGGGTCGCTGTTGCGGTCGACCGACGACCGACAGCCGACAGCCGACAGCCGTTCCCCTGAATCCCGAATCCCGAATCCTGAATCCTCCTCCCCCGACCCCCGCTTCCGTTCACGCTCATGGCAGCATCTCGATCTGCAGGATACGGTCGCCGGGCAGCAGGCGCTCGGCGACCTCCTGCCCTGCCGTCACCCGGCCGAAGACGGTGTAGGTACCGTCCAGGTGCGGCTGCGGCGCGTGCGTGACGAAGAACTGGCTGCCGCCGGTGTCCGGCCCGGAGAGCGCCATGCCCAGCGTGCCGGTGAGGTAGCGGTGGCGGTTCAGCTCATCGCGAATCGCGTACCCCGGCCCGCCCGCCATGTCCCCGCGCGGGTCACCGCCCTGCAGCACGAAGTTCGGCACCACGCGCGGCCATTCCTGGCCGTCGAAGTAGCCGCGGCGCGCGAGCGTGGCGAAGCTCTCCACCGTGAGCGGCGCGTCGGCAGCGAAGAGCTGCAGCTCGAGGTCGCCGCGCTCGGTGCGGATGCGCGCGCGCGGCGGCGGGGCGGCGGGCACCACCCGCTCGCGCGCCAGCGCCTCGTAGTCCGCCGGCGTGCGGTCGGTCTCCAGCGGCAGCGCCGGTCCCCAGGCGGTGCGCGCCGCGTCACCGAAGCGCTCCTGCACGCGCACCCGCAGCACGGGGTCCGTCGGCCGACGGAAGCGCTCGAAGAAGGCGCGCTCCGGCGCGACGCCGGCCTCGCGCAGCAGCACCAGCGCGTCGACGGCGGCGAGCGCGGCGTCGTTGAGCGTGTCGCGCACCGCCTGCCCGTATGCGTCGAGCAGCACGGGCAGCAGCGCGGGCTCGCGCAGCCGGCCGAGCGCGCTAAGCGCGGTGGCGCGCAGCACCGGGTCGGGCGCGACGACGGCCTCCAGCAGCGGGGCGCGCAGCGGGCGCAGCGAGTCGCCCGCCGCGGTGAGCAGCGCCTCCAGCCCGGCGCCCGCCACCCGCGGGTCACGGTCGCGCAGCAGCGCCTGCAGCGTCGCGTCGCCCAGTCCGCGCGTCGCGGCGAGCGCGCGCGCGG
>ERZ1066122.175-NODE-175-length-70623-cov-14.747874_pt1 | contig 70623 bp, 66 predicted proteins | sample MGYA00382769_ERZ1066122 | MGnify/ENA primary metagenome ERZ1066122 (study PRJEB33369, sample SAMEA5778352) | biofilm metagenome | biome: Industrial cooling water; feature: Water cooling tower basin; material: Biofilm | place: United Arab Emirates | collected... | reverse complement strand
GGCATAATGCCCGCCCGCCGCCAGAAGTTCCCCATGCGTGCCCTGTTCCGCGACGCGCCCCCCGTCGAGCACCACGATCCGGTCCATCGCGGCGATGGTCGACAGGCGGTGCGCGATGGCGAGGACGGTCTTGCCTTCCATCACGCCGAACAGCGCCGCCTGCACCTGCGCCTCCACCTCGCTGTCGAGCGCGCTGGTCGCCTCGTCGAGGATCAGGATCGGCGCGTCCTTCAGGATCACGCGCGCGAGCCCGATCCGCTGGCGCTGCCCGCCCGACAGCTTGACCCCGCGCTCGCCCACCTGCGCGTCGTAGCCGGTTCGCCCTTCGGCGTCGCGCAGCGTCAGGATGAAGTCGTGCGCCTCGGCGCGCCGGGCCGCCTCGACCATCTCCGCCTCGGTGGCCTCGGGGCGGCCGTAGAGGATGTTCTCGCGCACCGAGCGGTGCAGGAGGCTCGAATCCTGCTGGACCATGCCGATGGCGCGGCGCAGGGAATCCTGCGTCACCCGCGTGATGTCCTGACCGTCGATCAGGATGCGCCCCGATTCGGGATCGTAGAACCGCAGCAGCAGCTTCACCAGCGTCGACTTCCCCGCGCCCGAGCGGCCTACGATCCCCACGCGCTCGCCCGGCTCGATCGTCAGCGACACGTCCCGAAGCCCCCCCGACCCCCGCCCGTAGTGGTGCGAGACGCCCCGCACCTCGATCCGCCCGGCGGTCAGCCGCAGGTCGGGCGCGCCGGGCGCGTCGGTCAGCGTGACGGGCTCGGTGATCGTCTCCATCCCCTCCTTCACGACGCCGAGGTTCTGCACGAGCGAGGTCGTGGCCCACATGATCCAGTAGGTCATGTTGTTCAGCCGCAGGACCAGCGCCGCGGCGGCCGCCACGGTGCCCACGGTCGCCATCCCCTGGTGCCACAGCAGGATCGCCCAGCCCGTGACCGACACGATCAGCGCGCCGTTCAGCCCGGTAAGCAGGAGGTCCATCCGGGTGATGATCCGCATCTCGGCGAAGAACTTCGACCGCGCGGTCTCGATCGCCTCGACCGCGTGGTCCATCTCGCGGTCGTGGTGCGCGAAGAGCTTCACCGAATGGATGTTGGCATAGGCGTCGACCACGCGGCCGGTGATCGCCGAGCGCGCGTCCGAGCTCGCGGTCGAGGCCGGGCCCGCGCGCCGCAGCGTCCAGCGCACCAGCAGCGCGTAGAGGACGAACCACACGGCGAGCGGCAGGATCAGGCGCGGGTCGGCATCGCCCAGGATCGCGCCCGCGCCGATGATGGTGACGATGGCGAAGGCCACCGCGTCGAAGGTCTGGAACACCGCCTCGCCCGCCGCCGGGGGCGTCTGCATGATGCGGTTGGCGATGCGCCCCGCGAAGTCGCTCTCGAACCAGCCGACCGGCTGGCGCAGGACATGCGCGTGCGCGCGGTAGCGGATCATCGTCCCGAAGTTGGGCAGGATCGTGTTGTGCAGAAGCGCCACGTGCGCCGTGGCGATCAGGGGGCGCAGGACGAGGATCCCGAGCGCCACCAGCACCAGCTCGGTCCCGTGCGCCGCCCAGACCTGCGCGGGCGTGCCCGACCCGAGCAGGTCGACCATGCGGCCCACGTACCAGATCAGCAGCACGTCGAAGCTGGCGACGACGACCGACAGAGCCGCCGTCACCGCGAAGACCCCGCGGAACGGGCGGATGTAGCCCAGAAGGAACGGCCACAGCCGCCGGGGCGGCGCGTCCGTCCGCTCGTAGGGACCGTAGGGGTCCACGAGTCCTTCGAAGAACCGGAACACGGGGGCGCGCCTTTCTGGGATCGGGCATCGTACATAGGCCGGCCGGCGGCCGAGGGAAAGGCGGGTCAGTCCAGAAGCTGGTCCTTCGTCAGCGTGAAGCCCGACAGGATCCAGCGCGTCTCGAGCGCGGCCAGACGCTCGCCCAGCGCGCGCCCCGCGAGCGCGGGCATCAGGTCGGCCGCCCGCACCGGGAAGACGGCCGCGGCCCCCCGTTCCGCCTCGGCCCGCCAGCCGCCGGGCAGGTGCCCCTCGAGCAGCGCCGCGCGGGCGAGCACGATGTCGCCCGCGAGGTCGGCCCCGAAGCCGTAGCCCAGTTCGGCGGGGGTCCGCTGCGTCCCGATCCCCTCGCGCAGGACGCGCAGGTCGGCCTCCTCGGCGCGCGACAGGCGCAGGCGCGGCCCAGCCCCGTCGCCCCCGAGCACCGCCAGCCGGCGCAGCCAGCGGGGCGGCGCGCCCTCCTCGAGCGCCACGAGGCGCGGCAGCCCGCGCGGGTCCGCCCCCGGCAGCACGCGGCCCAGGACGCCCGCCTGCGCCATCGCGGCGACGGCCGGCGCGGGGTCGGGGGCGGCCAGCAGGCGGCGCATCTCGGCCCCCACCCGCTCGCGCGAGAGCCGGTCCACCCCCCCGGCCCCGGCGGCGCAGGCGGCGAGCCCCTCGGCGTCGATCCCCTGCGCCGGATCGCCGTGGGTCGCGTGGAAGCGGAAGAACCGCAGGATGCGCAGGCGGTCCTCGGCGATGCGGGTCGCGGGGTCGCCCGCGAAGCGCACGCGGCGGGCCCGCGTGTCGGGCAGGCCGCCCAGGGGATCGACCACGGTGCCGTCCGCCTCGGCGTAGAGCGCGTTCATCGTGAAGTCGCGCCGCGCCGCGTCCTCGGCGAGATCCGTCCCGAAGGCCACGGTCGCGCGGCGCCCGTCGGTCGCCACGTCGCGGCGGAACGTGGTGACCTCGTGCGGGATGCCCCCGGCGACCACCGTGACGGTGCCGTGCTCGACCCCCGTCGGCACCACCCGCAGGCCCGCCGCCTGCGCCAGCATCATCACCCGGCCCGGCACCGCGTCGGTCGCGACGTCGACGTCGGCGACCGGCATCCCGAGGACCGCGTTGCGCACCGCCCCGCCAACCACCAGCGCGCGGTGCCCCGCCTGCGCCAGCATCCCCAGCACGCCCTGCGTCGCGGGCCGCGCGAGCCAGTCGCCGCCGATCCTCATGCCGCCAGCCTGTCGGCGAGGCCCCGCAGGATGCGCGCGGTCGCGCCCCAGATGTAGTAGGGCCCCCAGGGCACCGCATAGTAGCGCCGCACGCCGCCGCGCCAGGCCCGCGACTCCACCCGGAAGCGCGCGGGGTCGGCGACATGGGCGAGCGGGACGGTGAAGACCTCCTCGACCTCGCCGGCCTCGGGGCGGGGGGCGAAGGCGCCGCCGATCCAGCCGACGACGGGGGTGACGGCGAACCCCGTCACCGTCTCGTGCGGAGGCAGCGCGCCCAGCACGGCGACGGCGGCGGGGTCGAGAGCCACCTCCTCGCGCGCCTCGCGCAGGGCGCAGGCGGCGGCATCCTCGCCCGCCTCGACCTTGCCGCCCGGAAAGGCCACCTGCCCCGGATGGTGGCGCAGGCCCGTGCCGCGCTTCGTCAGCACGAGACGCGGCCCCCCCGGCCGGTCCCAGACCGCGACGAGCACCGCAGCCGCGCGCAGGGCCCTCCCCTCGGGCGGGCCGAAGCCGGGGTTCAAGTCGTAGTCCGACGAGGGGCGCGCGGGCCGGGCCAGCGCGCGGGCCAGTGCCTCAGGCCCCATCGGCACGACGGGATGCCGCGGGCGCGCCCCCCGCGGCGCCCTCCGCCTCGAAGCCGAGCGTCCTCGGGTCGAACTCGTAGTGCGCGCCGCAGAACTGGCAGTCGGCGGTCAGCACGCCCTCGGGCGTCGTCATCTGCAGGATCTCGCGCAGGGAATAGATCCCGAGCGAGTCGCGCACCTTCTGCGCCGAGCACGAGCAGCCGAACCGCACCGGCTGCGCGTCGAACACGCGCGGCCCCTCGTCGTGGAACAGGCGCACCAGAAGCTCGGTCGGCTGCACGGCGGGGCCGATCAGCTCCATCGCCTCGACCGTGTCCAGAAGCAGGTTGACCCGCGCCCAGTCCTCGCCCTCCGCGCCGTCGAGGATGTCGGCGTGGGTCAGAAGCCCGCCCTCGCCCGACCCGCCGTCGCGGTCGCGGCCGGCGGCGAGGGGGCTGGCCTTGGGCATGTGCTGCATCATCACGCCGCCCCCGCGCCACTGCTCGGGCAGGCCCGGGCTCTGCGACCGGCCGAAGGTCAGCGCGAAGCGGGTCGGAAGCTGCTCGGACTGCGCGAAGTAGGTCTCGGCGCAGGCGGACAGCGACCCGCCCGCCAGCGGCGTGATGCCCTGGTAGGGCACCATCCCCGGCCCCTGGTCGATCCGCATGGCGAAGTATCCGTCCCCGATCAGGCCGAACGGCGGGACGCCGTCGTCGAGCTTGCCCCCGTCGAAGTTGGCGTAGGCGCGGATGCGCGCGGGCTGGCCGTCCTCGGCCGGGCCGTAGTAGTCGGTCGCGATGAGCCGCACCGCGCCCTGCCCCTGCACCTGCAGCGACAGCCGCCAGCGCAGCTTGATCGTCTGCCCGATCAGCGCGGTCAACAGCGCCGCCTCGGCCACCAGCGCCTCCACCTGCGGGGGGTAGTGGTGCTGGCGCAGCACCTGGTCGAGCACCCCGTCGAGCCGCGCGATGCGGCCGCGGATGTCGGGCCGGTCAAGCTGGAACGGCAGGACGGTGTCGTCCCAGGCGATGCGGGTGCCGATGGTCATGGAAGGGGTGTCCTCGCGCCGGTCTTTCCGGCATACCGCGCCAATATAGGCGCGGCAACCACGGGACCAAGCGCGCATGATCCGCCGGCACGGCACGCCCCCCGACCCCGCCCGACGCTGGCGCCGCCGCCCGGGCGTCTATGCCGTGCTCCTCGACGGGGGGGCGGTGCTCGCCACCCTGCAGGCCGATCCCGGACCCGAGATCCAGCTTCCCGGCGGCGGGATCGACCCGGGCGAGCATCCGGTCGCGGCCCTGCACCGCGAGGTGATGGAGGAGACCGGCTGGCGCATCGCCGATCCCCGGCGGATCGGTGCGTTCCGGCGGTTCACCTACATGCCCGAATACGACCTCTGGGCCGAGAAGGTCTGCACGGTCTACCGCGCGCGGCCGGTCCTGCGCCTCGGCCCGCCCACCGAGGCCGGCCATGCGGCGGTCTGGCTGACCGTCGCGCAGGCGCTGGGCTCGCTGGGCAACGGGGGCGACCGGACGATGCTCGCCCGCGCGGCGGGGCTCCGCGGGGCGCCTCAGCCGCGGTAGTGGAACAGCGCCCCCGACACGTCGTCGGGGAAGTCCGCGCCGCCCCGGTGCGCCGACAGGTCCCAGACCAGCGCGTCGAGGAAATCCTGCGGCGGCAGGCCCGCGTTGGCGGCGATCAGCCGCGCGAGGCCCTCGGTCCCCAGCTCGGCCCCGGCGGCGTCGGGGCATTCGGTCACGCCGTCCGACATGAGGAACAGCCGGTCGCCGGGGAAGAGCCGCGTCTCCACCCGCTCGAAGGCCGCGCCGGGGATCAGGCCGACGGGCAGCCCGCCCGATCCCAGCCATTCGACCCCGCCGCCCGCGCGGATCACCGCGGGGTGCGGATGGCCCGCCTGAACCAGCGCGGCGCGCCCGCTCGACAGGTCGATCTCGGCGTAGGCGAGCGTGAAATACTGGTCGATGCGGAACGACTCGAGCATCAGCCGGTTCAGCCGCGCCGCCACCATCTCGGGCGGCCAGGCCTCGCAGCGGCCCTGCGCGTCGCGCGCCAGCGCGATGCTCCGCTCCTCGCCGCCGCCGCCCAGCAGCCCCGCGAGCCGCGCGGTCAGCATGGCCGAGGCGACCCCGTGGCCCGACACGTCGACCGAGAACATCGCGATCCGGTTGCCGCGCAGCGGGAAGTAGCCGGCCAGATCCCCCCCCACATGGCCCGAGGGTCGCAGCAGCAGCGAAACCGACCCCCCGCCGAAGTCGCGGTGGCGCGCGGGCATCATGGCGTGCTGGAGCGTCCTCGCCTCGACCAGGTCGCGGTCGAGCCCGTCGTAGAGCGCGCGCAGCTCGCCCAGCGTGCGGCCGATCATGCGGTTCGTCTCCACCAGCTCGGCCTGCATGGCGATGACCCGCTCGCCCGCGCGCAGCCGCGCGCGCAGCTCGCCCGCGCTGACGGGCTTGGTGAGGAAGTCGTCGGCCCCGCAGTCGAGCCCGTCGGCCACCTCGGCCTTCTCGGACTTGGAGGTGAGCAGCACGAAGTAGCCGTAGCCCTCGCGCGGCAGCGCGCGGAAGGCGCGGCAGAGGTCGAGCCCCGACATTCCGGGCATGACCCAGTCGCTCAGCACGATGTCGAAGGGCAGCGTCCGGCACAGGGCCAGCGCCGCCTCGGCCGAGCCGGCCTCGGTCACGGCATAGCCCGCGCGCTGGAGCGAGACCGACAGGATCTTGCGCTGCGCGCGGCTGTCGTCGACCACGAGCACGCGCAGCGGCGGGCCTTGCCCGCTTTCCCCCGCCGCCGTCCTCGCCGATTCCCGCACGCGCCGCCCCCCTCCGCGCCCGTTCCTGCGCCGGCCGGCTTAACGCCGGGTGAAGCGTAAAATGCCCGCATCTTCGGGCGCGGCGCTTGACGGGGCGTTAAGGCTGCCGCGCCACCCTCGGGGCGTGTGGTGTCCGGACGGGTCCGGGTGGGGGTTGGGATGATAGACTGGGTGCGCGTGGCGGACCTGCGGTCCGAGGTCGGCGAGGACAGCTTCGCCGAGGTGATCGAGCTGTTCCTCGAGGAGACCGACGAGGTGGCCGCGCGGCTGCGCCGGGGGTCGGGCGGGGGCCTGCGCGACGACATGCACTTCCTGAAGGGATCGGCGCTGAACCTGGGGTTCCGCGACCTCGCCGCCCTCTGCCAGGAGGGCGAGCGGCGCGCCGCCGCCGGGGCCGCGGTCGATCTGGCGGCGGTGCTGGACTGCTACGCGCGGTCGAGGGACGCCTTCCACGCCGGCCTGCGACGGCGCCCGGCGGCCTAGATCAGGAACTCGGCCAGCGCGTCGTCGCCGGTGATGTCGCGGTAGCTGAACGCCGCCTCGTCCATCCGCGCGAACAGGCGCGCGAAGTTCGCAGCCTCGGTCGTCTCGATCCCGATCAGGACCGAGCCGAAGTTGCGCGCCGACTTCTTGAGGTATTCGAACCGCGCGATGTCGTCGTCCGGCCCCAGCATCGACAGGAACTCGCGCAGCGCGCCGGGACGCTGGGGCATCCGCAGGATGACGTATTTCTTCAGCCCGGCGAAGCGCTGCGCGCGCTCCTTCACCTCGGGCAGGCGCTCGAAGTCGAAGTTGCCGCCGGAGGTGACGCAGACCACGGTGCGCCCCCGGACGACCGCCGCGAGGTCGGGCAGCGCGTCCACGGCCAGCGCGCCCGCGGGCTCCAGCACGATCCCCTCCACGTTCAGCATCTCGAGCATGGTGCCGCAGATCCGGTCCTCGGGGGCCAGCAGGATCTGGTCGGGCCGCACCCAGCCGAGTGCCGCGTAGTTCGCCTGACCGAGCCGCGCCACCGCCGCCCCGTCGACGAAGCTGTTGATGCGCGGCAGCGTCACCGGGCCGCCGCCCGCCACCGCGGCCGTCAGGCTGGCCCCCCCCGCCGGCTCCACGAAGCGGAAGTCCGTGCCGGGGGCGGCCGCGCGCAGGTAGCGCGTGACGCCCGAGGCCAGACCCCCGCCCCCCACCGGCAGCACCACGAGATCCGGCGCGCGCCCGAGCTGGTCGAGCAGCTCCACCCCGACGCTCGCCTGCCCCTCGATCACGTCGGCGTCGTCGAAGGGGGAAAGGAAATGCGCGCCCGCCTGCGCGCAGAAGGCCCGCGCGGCCCCGAGCGTCTGGTCGAAGTAGTCGCCCGTCAGCCGGATCTCCACGAGGCCGCCGCCGAAGGTCCGGGTCTTGCCGATCTTCTGCTGCGGCGTCGTGACGGGCATGAACACCGTCCCCCGCACGCCGAAGTGCCGGCAGGCGTAGGCCACGCCCTGCGCGTGGTTGCCCGCGCTTGCGCAGACGAAATGGTTCTGTCCCGGATCGCGCGCGCGGACCTTCCGCATCGCGTTGAAGGCCCCCCGCAGCTTGTAGCTGCGGACCGGCGACAGATCCTCGCGCTTGAGCCAGATGTCGGCGCCATGGCGGTCCGAGAGGTGGTCGTTGCGCTGGAGCGGCGTTGCCGGAAAGAGGTCGCGGAGCGCGCGCGCCGTCGCGCGGGCCTCCTCGGGGAAGGTCATTCCGCGGCCTGCGGCGGCGTCGCCCCGAGCGGGCGGGGCGCGCGCGGGCCGGGCTCGGCGAAGCGCGCGTGGATCGTGGTCAGGATGCCCACGTTCAGCATGACGAGGAACCAGGCGGAGGCGAGCTCGTAGCCGCCGAGGACGAGGCCCGTCATGCTCAGACCCTGCACGATGCGCTCGAACAGCCAGGCAAGCCCCATGACCCCGAGCAGGACGAGCAGGATCGCCCAGCGGCCGCGGCCGGTCGCGTCCCAGGCCGCCGCAAGCGGCACGTGCCGTCCGCAGGCGGCCCCCACCGCGGTGGGGGCGAACCGCAGGACGAGGTAGCTGAACAGGATCACGCCGCCGGCGTCGCCGATGGCCCGGAGCGCGACCGCGGCGGTCGGGCCGAAGCCGGCCGGGTCCCAGCGGAGGGCCGCGCCGGCGAGCCGCAGGACGAGGGTGAGAAGGATGCCGAGGAGGGCGACGACAAGGAGGATCGCCAGATAGGCCCCCCCGTAGGCCACCCACCGCCCGCCCGCCCGGCGCGTGACGAACCACGACGGCGCCTCGCCCAGGATCACGAAGCGGTGCCAGCCGACCGCGATCCAGAGGCTGGGGATCACCGTCAGCGCGATCCCCGCCCCCCAGAGCCAGGGGTCGAACCGCCCCGGCACGAACCATCCGCCCTGCTGGACGCGCGCCGCCTCGGCCAGGAACCGCCCGCCGCCGAAGGTCAGGATCAGCATCGGCACCGCCGACACCCGCAGCGCCGCGCCGGGGTTGTCGAGGATGTCGCGCACGGCGGCGCGGAGCAGGTCGATGGCGAGCCGCATCGCGGTCATCCCTCCGGTGCGTCCCCTCGCCGCCGCGCGGGCGGGTCGGGTCGTCCCCCCCCGGCATGACGCAACCCGGCGCGCCGATCAAGCGGTCAGACGAGCGGGCGCTTTTCGATGTAGTGGCCGTAGGGGGTGGTGAGGACCGGCAGGCCGAAGATGGCCCTCCGGAGGATTCCGGCCCCAATGGCCGCCCGCACCGCCCTCTGCGTCGGGAAGGCCGCGCCGAGCAGCGCGCAGGCCATCCCCATCGGAATGACGCACAGCGGACACCCCCGACGCGCAGCCCGGATCGGCGAACACCGGCCGGATGGAGTGGGCGACGATCCTCCAAGCCTCGACCATCGTGCTTCGTCCGAACCGGATCCGCCGATCACGGCGGACGAACGTCGCGCGGCACGGGGCGGCCCCGTCCCCTCCCTCGTCAACCGCCCGCTTGCCCCCTGCCCGCTTTTTCCCTATCCGCAGGGCGTCCCCGCAACGGAGCCGCCCATGCCCGCGCCCCACGCCCCGAAGAAGGTCGTCCTCGCCTACTCGGGGGGCCTCGACACCTCGATCATCCTGAAGTGGCTCCAGACCGAATACGGCTGCGAGGTCGTGACCTTCACCGCCGACCTCGGCCAGGGCGAGGAGCTGGGGCCCGCGCGCGAGAAGGCCCTGATGCTGGGGATCAAGCCCGAGAACATCCACATCGTCGACGTGCGCGAGGAGTTCGTGCGCGACTTCGTCTTCCCGATGTTCCGCGCCAACGCGCTCTACGAGGGGCTGTATCTTCTGGGCACCTCGATCGCGCGTCCGCTGATCGCGCAGCATCTGGTGCGGATCGCGCACGAGACGGGGGCGGACGCGGTGGCGCACGGGGCGACGGGGAAGGGCAACGACCAGGTCCGGTTCGAGCTGTCGGCGGCGGCGCTCGATCCCGCCATCCGGGTGATCGCGCCGTGGCGGCTGTGGGACCTGACCTCGCGCACCCGCCTGCTGGAGTTCGCCGAGGCCCACCAGATCCCCATCGCGAAGGACAGGCGCGGCGAGGCCCCCTTCAGCGTCGACGCGAACCTGCTGCACACCAGCAGCGAGGGGAAGGTGCTCGAGAACCCCGCCGAGGAGGCGCCCGAGTTCGTCTACCAGCGCGTGACGCCCGTGGAGCGCGCGCCCGACACGCCCGAGATGGTGGAGATCGGGTTCGAGCGGGGTGACGCCGTGGCGGTGAACGGCGAGCGGTTGTCGCCCGCGACGATCCTCGCGCGCCTGAACGACCTCGGGGCGCGGCACGGCGTGGGCCTTCTGGACCTCGTGGAGAACCGCTTCGTGGGGATGAAGTCCCGCGGCCTCTACGAGACGCCCGGCGGCACGATCCTGCTGGAGGCGCACCGGGGGATCGAGCAGATCACGCTCGACGCCGGCGCCGGACACCTGAAGGACGGCCTGATGCCGCGCTATGCGGAGCTGATCTACAACGGGTTCTGGTTCAGCCCCGAGCGCGAGATGCTGCAGGCGCTGATCGACACCTCGCAGCGGCACGTCACGGGCACGGTGCGCGTGAAGCTCTACAAGGGGTCCGCGCGGACGGTGGCGCGATGGTCGGAGCATTCGCTTTATTCGGAGAAGCACGTGACCTTCGAGGAGGACGCGGGCGCGTATGACCAGAAGGACGCGGAGGGGTTCATCCGGCTCAACGCGCTGCGGCTGCGGCTGATCGCGGCGCGGAACGCGCGGGTGGGATAGCTACCAATCAATCTATTTCTTCAGGTATAGTGACTCGAGCCCAAAGTAAGTGGACGGTCGACGACACCTCATCCAGTCTAAACCAGATTGTGTGCGAAAGAATTAGCTTAGGCCCTTTAAACCTGAGTTTGGTCCGTGCAATGTAAATTCCTCGAATATTAGTTTCATGAAAACCCTTGGGATTTCTGTATAAACCGTACTTTATTGGCTCGATGGCCTCATCTAATGCCTTCTGCCCATTGCAATCAGCAGCGCTGATTGCAAAGCTATCCTCCTCTACAATCCGCCACTTAGCCCCAGCCAAAGCGCTGTGCCAAATCTTTCGTCACGGCATCTTCGTCATCCGTCACGGGATCGTTTGATAAAAATGCCAATTCGTAAGGCATTGGATCTTTCATATTGACACACCGCCAACGAACATCATGCGATGCGTCACTAACCTTTTGAGCAGATTGACCCCAAAGCTCCTCAATCACTTCATTAACCAACGTAACTTCATCTGCTGTGAAATGGTCCATGACCGGCGCACGCAGTGCAATCCAACGGTGACGAGTATACTCACCACCTGCAGCCTCATGCTCTACACGAATGGCGCCTTCACCAATCAACTCGTTTCTGATCGGCACCATTGCGATTGGGGCAGGACCTTGTGGTAGTTTAACATATTTGAACCCAGTTAAGGGTTGTCCAAATCGTTCAAATGCTCGAAAATCCGAATAATACAAAATTTTGTTGATTTTTACTGCGCCAAAACTGGGATCGCGTTCACATTTCTTAGAAATATAGACGCATAGCTCGCGAAAACGTTGCTTTCCGCGAGGCAGGTCAAAAGTGCTGTGCAAGCTGTCGGCATTCATAACTGGACTCCCCTGTCAAGATAACAGACTTGACTCTTCTCTTCAATGCATAACTACAGTTGATTCGTTAACGTTCCCGTGCCCCCGCCAGCCGCTCGTAGAACGGCATCGCCTCCTCCGCCAGCTCCCGATACCGCCCCCCGAGCTGCGGCAGCGGCCCCTCGGCCCCCTCGAACCCCGTGCTGCGGTGGACCGCGCCGTACCAGTGCGGGGCCCAAGCCCCGTCCGCCGGGTTTCCCCCGGCCTCCCACCGCAGCATCCGGCGGGTGAAGGGGATGCCCAGCGCGCGGCAGAGCGTCGTCAGCATCCCCTCCGGATCGCGGCGCACGTCGTCGCTGTCGATCACGGGGGGCGGGGCGCCGGACCAGGCGGCCACCTCGTCGTAAAGCTGCGCCTGCGCCTCGAAGCCGATGTCGTGGGCCGATGCGCCTTCGCGCTTCTTGGCGTAGCTCGCCACCACGCGCGCCGGGTGGCGGATCAGGAAGACGTTCGCGCAGGACCGCATCCAGCCGCGGGGGAAGCCCGGGATCATGTGGAGCGTCATGTGCTTCTGGTAGTGGATCGCCATGCCCCCCGGCACCGACCCCTTGCAGGCCGCCGCCACGCGGTTGGGGTCGGTCTCGCCGGCGGCGATGACCTCGGCGCGCATCGGGTGGTCGATCCCGGTGGCCTCCAGGTAGGCCGCGTAGAAGGGCTCGTCCCACACCGCGCAGTCGCCCCGCGCGGCGAAGGCGTACATCAGCGCGGTCGACAGGTTGCGCGGCCCCGACCACATGGCGATGCGCAGGGGGGCGGTCATGCGGCGACCAGCGCCCTGTAGAGCGCGCGGATGCGTTCGGTCACGGGGCCGATCCGCCCGGTTCCGATCGGGCGGCCGTCGACCATGCCCACCGGCGTCTGCGCGCCGAAAGTGCCGGTGAGGAACATCTCGTCCGCCGAATAGACGTCGACGAGGCTGAAGTTCTTCTCGCGCGCCGTGATGCCGTTGGCGCGGGCGAGCGAAAGGACCTTCCCCCGCGTGATCCCGTTCATGCAGTAGTCGCCCGTGCTGGTCCAGATCTCGCCCCTGCGGACGATGAAGACGTTGCAGGCGTTGGTCGTGTTGACGAAGCCGTGGACGTCGAGCATCAGCGCCTCGTCGGCGCCCGCCTTCTCGGCCGCGATGCAGGCGAGGATGCAGTTGAGCTTGGAGTGCGAGTTCAGCCGCGGGTCCTGCGTCATCGGCAGGCCGCGCAGGTGCGGCACGGTCGCAAGCCGGATCGGGCGCGGCAGCCTGGGGCGCGAATGCTCCATGATGATCGCGATCGTTGGCCCCTGCTGCGACAGCCGGGGGTGCTGGAAGGGGCGGGTCTTGACGCCGCGCGTGACCATCAGGCGCGCGTGGGCGTCGGTCGTCATCCCGTTCGCGTGCTGAAGGTCGATCAGCGCCTGCTTCACCTGGTCGGGGGTGAGGCCGATGGCCAGGTCGATGGCGAGGCACCCCTCGAACAGCCGCTCGACGTGCTCGTCGAGGAAGGCCCAGCGCCCGTCGTAGAGGCGGATCCCCTCCCAGATGCCGTCGCCCAGCATGAAGCCCGCGTCGTAGACGCTGACCATGGCCTCGGCCTTGGGAACGATCCGGCCGTTGACGTGGATGAGGATCGTCTCGTTCCGCGCGTCCTCCTCGGCCTCGTGGGTGTGGGCATGGTCGGTCATCGGGCCTCCGCGGGCGAGGGGGCGGGCGCGCGGGACAGCTGCACCGCCAGGATGCCGCCCATGATCACCGCGACCCCCGCAAGATCAAGAAGGCGCACCCGCTCGCCCAGAAGCAGGGCGGCGATGGCGACCCCGAAGAACGGGTTGAGGAAATGGAAGGTCGAGGCGCGGACCGCGCCGATCCGGCCCACCAGCGCGAACCACACCAGCGTCGCGGTCAGCCCGGGGACCAGGATCTGGTAGGCGAAGGCCGCGCCCCAGGCGGGCGACCAGCGCAGGAACCACGTCTCGGCCGCGGCCGAGACCGCGCCCAGCAGCACGGCCCCGACCAGCATCTGCAGCCCCACGACCATCAGCAGGTTGCCGCCGCTGGTCGCGCCCTTCACCATCAGCGTGGCGACCGATGCCGCCAGCGCCCCCGCCGCGCACAGCGCGAGCCCCGTCAGCCAGACCCCGCCCCCCTCGACCCGCGCGCCCATGATGAGCGCGACGCCCGCGAGCCCCGCGACCAGCCCGGCGAGCCCGAGGGGGCGCACCCGCTGGCCCATGAAGGCCCAGCCCAGCCCCGCGACCAGAAGCGGCATGGTCGAGGCGATGATGGCGGCAAGCGAGGCCTCGATCCGCTGCATGGCGACGAAGTTGAGCCCGAGGTAGAGCGCGTTCTGGCACAGCCCGAACACCGCCGTCGCGCGCCATTGCGCCGGCGTCAGCCGCCAGGACTGGCCCAGCGCGCGGGCGACCGCGATCGCGATCAGGCCCGAGATCAGGAACCGCGCGGCCAGCGCCATCAGCGGGGGCGCATCGGCGACGATGATCCGCGCCGTGGCGAAGGCCGAGGACCACATCAGCGCGAAGGCCACGCCCATCGCGATCGCGCGCAGGTCCAGGGTCATCCTCGTCCACGAAAAAGGGCCGCCGTCGGGGGCGACCCTGACCCCGCCGCGCGGGGCGCGCAAGGGGGATGCGGCGTCAGCCGTTCACGCTGTCCTTCAGCGCCTTGGCGATCGCGAACTTCACCGTCTTGTCGGCGGGCTTGGTCATCGTCTCGCCGGTCGCGGGGTTGCGGACCTGGCGCTCGGGCCGCGCGCGGCAGACCATCTTGCCGAGGCCCGGGAGCGTGACCGACCCGCCCGCCGTCACCTCGCGCGAGACGATCGCGGCGATCGCGTCGAGCGCGGCACCGGCGGTCTTCTTGTCCCCGCCCATCTCGTCGGCGAGGGCCGCCACGAGCTGCGTCTTGGTCATCGGTTTGTTGGCCATCTTCACCGTCCTTGCTGGTTCGTCCGCTTGTCGCGCGGGGTTATCCCTGCCCGTTCCGGGCCATGCGTGTGCCGCTACAGCCTGTTTCGGCCCGTAAATCAACCCCGGTCACGGCCCCGGACGCCTCTTTCCACATCAAAGGAAGGCCGTTTCCTCGAAACTGCGCAGTTTTCTGCTGTGAATCCGCTCGACCGGCATGTCGCGCAGCCGCTCCATCGCGCGGATGCCGATCTGCAGGTGGCGCGCGACCTGGGTCTTGTAGAAGTCGGACGCCATGCCCGGCAGCTTCAGCTCGCCGTGCAGCGGCTTGTCGGACACGCAGAGCAGCGTGCCGTAGGGGACGCGGAAGCGGAACCCGTTCGCCGCGATCGTGGCCGACTCCATGTCGAGCGCGATGGCGCGCGACTGCGACAGCCGCTGGACGGGCCCGGACTGGTCGCGCAGCTCCCAGTTGCGGTTGTCGATGGTGGCGACGGTCCCCGTCCGCATGATGCGCTTGAGCTCGTAGCCCTCGAGCTGCGTCACCTCCTCGACCGCATCCTCGAGCGCGATCTGGATCTCGGCCAGCGCGGGGATCGGCACCCAGACGGGCAGGTCGTCGTCGAGCACGTGATCCTCGCGCAGGTAGGCATGGGCGAGCACGAAGTCGCCGAGGCTCTGGCTGTTCCGCAGCCCCGCGCAGTGGCCGACCATCAGCCAGGCATGGGGGCGCAGGACGGCGATGTGGTCGGTCGCGGTCTTGGCGTTCGACGGCCCCACGCCGATGTTCACCAGCGTGATCCCCTGCCCGTCGGCGCGCTTGAGGTGGTAGGCGGGCATCTGCGGCGTACGCGCGAGAAGCGGGATTCCGCCCTCGCGCGTGGTGATCGCGTGGTTGCCGGGGGCCACGAAGGCGACGTAGCCCGAGCCCTCGTCGTCGATGAGCGTGCGCGCGATCGCCTCGAACTCGTCGACGTAGAACTGGTAGTTGGTGAAGAGCACGTGGTTCTGGAAATGCGCGGGGTCGGTCGCGGTGTAATGCGCAAGCCGCGCGAGGCTGTAGTCCACCCGCTGCGCCGTGAAGGGGGCGAGCGGGGCCGACCCGTCGGGCAGGAACCGCCGCGTGCCGTTGACGATGTCGTCGTTGGTGGTGGCGAGGTCCGGCACGTCGAAGACGTCGCGCAGGCTGAAGTCGAGCACGCCCTCCTGCGGTACGGTCAGGTCGGGGCTGCCCGCCACCGCGAAGTGGACGGGCATCGGCGTGGCCGAGGGGCCGACCGTCACCGGCACGCCGTGGTTCTGCACCAGAAGGCCGATCTGCTGCTCCAGATAGTTGCGGAACAGGTCGGGACGGGTGACGGTCGTGGAATAGCTGCCGGGCCCTGCCACGTGCCCGAACGACAGCCGGCTGTCGGTCTTGGCGAAGCTCGTCGTCGAAAGCCGGATCTCGGGGTAGAAGGCGCGGACGCGGCCCGGGGGCCGGCGGCCCCTCACCGTCGCCACGAAATGCCGCGACAGGAACTCCGTCGCCTCGGCGTACAGCGCGGCCAGCCGGTCCACCGCCGCCGCCGGATCGTGGAAGGGCGCGGCGGGGCGGGCCTCTGGCGTCAGGATCTCGGTCGCGGCATCGGTCACGGGGGCCTCGTGCGGGCTGGGGGTCGCGCATCCTGCCATGCGGCCGGAAGCGGGTTCAAGCCCCGCCCCTGTGGCCGCCGCGCGCGACGGCGGCGTGACGGCGGCTTGCGGCGCGGCAGCGGGCCGGGCATCGTGCGCGGATGACGTCCGGCACGCTCCTGTCGCTCGGCCACGGCTACACGGCGCAGGCGCTGGCCCGGCGGCTTCTGCCCGAGGGCTGGCGCATCGTCGGCACCACGCGGACGGAAGGGCAGGCGCAGGCGCTGCGAGGCACCGGGGCCGAGGTCGTCGTCTGGCCCGGCGCGGACCTGGCGCCCCTCGTCGCGCGGGCGAGCCACGTCCTGATGTCGATGGCCCCGGGGCCAGGGGGCGATCCGGTCCTGACGGCGCACCCCGACCTGTTCCGGCAGGCCCCCGTGGTCTGGGCCGGGTATCTCTCGACCACGGTGGTCTACGGCGACCACGCCGGGGCCTGGGTCGACGAGACGACCCCCCCCACGCCCGGCAACGCGCGGGGCCGCCAGCGCCTTCTGGCCGAGGGGCAGTGGGCGGCCACGGGCCTGCCGCTCCACGTCTTCCGGCTGGCGGGCATCTACGGGCCCGGGCGCGGCCCGTTCGAGAAGGTGCGCGACGGCACCGCGCGCCGCATCATCAAGCCCGGACAGGTCTTCGGCCGCATCCATGTCGACGACATCGCGCAGGTGCTGGCGGCATCCATGGCCGCCCCCGCGCCGGGCACTGTCTACAACGTCTGCGACGACGATCCCGCCCCGCCCCAGGACGTGATCGGCCATGCCGCCGCCCTGCTGGGCCTGCCCCCGCCCCCCGCCGTGGCGTACGAGGATGCCGACCTGACCCCGATGGGCCGCAGCTTCTACGAGGAATCGAAGCGCGTGCGGAACGACCGGATCAAGCACGCCTTGGGCGTGCGGCTTCTGTACCCCACCTACCGCGAGGGGCTGGCGGCCCTGCTGCGCGACGGCGGCTGAGGGCACGGCGCCACGCCGATCACGGAAGCGTCAGGACGCCCCTTGCCAGTGCTGCCGCCGGCCCCTAGGTGCTGACGGGCGGACCGGGCCCCTCTGGCGACAGCGATGTCGTGATGTCGGACCGCATCGAGTCAATCGATGACGGGCCTGGTCGACGCTTCCGCAGGCCCTTCGCGCAACGGAAAGGGCACAACGTGGATTTCCTGTTCTACGAATTCCTGTCGAAGCCGCTTTGGATGTGGCTGCTGTTCATCGGCATCGTCATCACCCTGCTGGTGCTGGACCTCGGGGTCTTCAACAAGGAGGATCACGAGATCGGCGTGGCCGAGAGCCTGAAGCTCTCGGCCTTCTACATCACGCTGGGGGTGGCCTATTCGGCCTTCGTCTGGTGGTCCTTCAACTACGAGATCGCCAACGCCACCGCCGCCGAGGCCGCGAGCATGATCCCGGGGGCGGAGGCGGCGAAGCTGTACCTGACCGCCTTCGTGGTCGAGAAGACGCTGGCGATGGACAACGTCTTCGTCATCGCGATGATCTTCACCTACTTCGCGATCCCGCGCATGTACCAGCACCGCGTGCTGTTCTGGGGCATCCTGGGGGTGATCGTGCTGCGCGGGATCATGATCGGGCTCGGGGCCACGCTGGTCGCGCAGTACGCGTGGGTGCTTTACATCTTCGCGGTGTTCCTGATCCTGACGGGCGTGAAGATGATGCTCGTGGGCGACAAGCCGATGGACATCAGCCAGAACCCGGTCCTGAAGTTCATGAAGCGCCGCATGAACGTGACCGAGGAGATCCACGGCCACGACTTCTGGGTGAAGAAGCCCGACGCGACCGGCAAGCTCGTGTGGTTCGCCACGCCATTGTTCCTCGCGCTCGTGATGGTGGAGATCGTCGACGTGATCTTCGCGGTGGACTCGGTGCCCGCGGTCTTCGCGATCACGAGCGACCCGTTCATCGTCTACACCTCGAACATCTTCGCGATCCTCGGGCTTCGCGCGCTCTACTTCGCGCTGGCGGCGATGGTGCACCGGTTCCACTACCTCAAGTACGCGCTGTCGGTCCTGCTGATCTTCATCGGCTCGAAGATCTTCATCGCCGACCTCCTGGGGCTGGAGAAGTTCCCCGCGGCGCTGTCGCTGGGGATCACCTTCGCGATCCTCGGCGCCGGCGTCGCCTATTCGCTGTGGAAGACGCGGAGCGGCGACGGGGACGAGGGCGGGGTCGTCAAGCCGGCCGAATGACGACCGGCCGGACGACGACGAACGGGGGCCCGGCGGCGACGCCGGGCCCCTCGCCTTCAGCGGACCTGCATCCGGTCGAGCCGCAGCTGCGCCGCGCGGCGGTGCCCCTCCAGCCCCTCGCTGGCCGCCTGCCGCGCGGCGGGGGTCGCCACCGCGGCCACGCCGCGTTCGTCGAGCCACTGGTGCGTCGCGATCTTGACGTAGCTGCCGACCCAGAGCCCCCCGGTGTAGCGCCCCGCGCCCATGGTCGGCAGCGTGTGGTTCGTGCCCGAGCACTTGTCGGAATAGACGACGCTCGCGAGGGGGCCGACGAAGAGGCTGCCGTAGTCGCGCAGCCGCGCGGCCAGCCCGTGCGGATCGAGGGTGTGGACCTGAAGGTGCTCGGCCGCGACGTGGTCGGAATAGGCGATCATCGCCGCCTCGTCCCCGGCCACCGCGATCTCGCCCTGCGCCTCCCACGCCGGGCGGGCAACATGCGCGGTGGACAGGGTTTCAAGCTGACGCTCCACCTCGGCCGCGACGGCCTGGGCCAGCGGCCCGCTCGTGGTGATGAGGCCGACGCGGGTGCGGGGGTCGTGCTCGGCCTGCGCGAGAAGGTCGGTCGCGATCATCTCGGCGTCCCCCGTCGCGTCGGCGAGGACGTAGATCTCGGACGGCCCGGCGAGCTGGTCGATGCCCACCGGGCCGAAGACCTGGCGCTTGGCCTCGTTCACGAAGGCGTTGCCCGGTCCCACGATCTTCATGACCTGCGGCACGCTCTCGGTTCCCAGCGCCATCGCGGCGATGGCCTGCGCGCCGCCGATGCGGAAGATGCGGTCCGCGCCCGCGAGGTGGCAGCCCGCGACCATGGCGGGATGCGCGTTCGGCGGCAGGCAGGCGATGACCTCCTCCACCCCCGCCACGCGCGCGGGGACGATGGTCATGACCGGTGCCGACAGCAGAGGGAAGCGCCCGCCGGGGACGTAGCAGCCCACGCGGCGGATCGGGATCACCCGGTGGCCCATGAAGACGCCCGGAAGCACCTCGGTGTCCAGCGGCAGGATGGTGGCGAGCTGGGCCTCGGCGAAGCGGCGGACGTTCCGGATCGCGAACTCGGTGTCCGCGCGGGTCTGGGGGTCGAGCGCGGCGGCCGCTGCCTCGCGTTCGGCATCGTTCACCTCGAACCGGTCGAGGGTCGCGCCATCGAACCGCTGCGCATAGTCGCGCACCGCCGCGTCGCCCCGCGCGCGCACGCCTGCGATGACCTCGGCCACCAGGGCCGCGACGGAAGCCCCGTCGCCCTGTGCCTCGCCCTGCGGTTCCTTGACCCAATGGATGCCGGGGAATGCTGGTGCGGTCATCGAGGCTGCCTTTCCTGGAACGGTCGGCTCGTTGTCCGCCCCGGCCGCGCCGAAGGCAAGCGCGGTCAGGCCGTGCGCCCCACCATCGCCACGCCCAGCGCCTCCAGCGCCTTCGCCTCGATCCGCGCGGCGTCGAGGCCGGCCACGGCATACATCGCCTCGGGGCTCGCCTGGTCGATGAAGGCGTCGGGCAGGACCATGCTGCGGAACCGCAGGCCCCGGTCGAAGACCCCCGCCTCGGCGAGGCATTGCGCGACGTGGCTGCCGAAGCCGCCGATCGCCCCCTCCTCCACGGTGATCAGCGCCTCGTGGTGGCGCGCAAGGCGCAGGATCAGGTCCTGATCCAGGGGCTTGGCGAACCGTGCGTCGGCGACCGTGGGGGCGAGGCCCCGCGCCGCCAGCGCGTCGGCGGCGGCCAGCACCTCGGCAAGGCGCGTGCCGAGGGACAGGATCGCGACGCGTGCGCCCTCGCGCAGGATGCGGCCGCGCCCGATCCGCAGCGGCACGCCGCGCGCGGGCATCTCGACGCCCGCGCCGTCGCCGCGCGGGTAGCGGAAGGCGATGGGGCCGTCGTCGTGCGCCGCCGCCGTCGCGACCATGTGCACGAGCTCCGCCTCGTCGGCGGCGGCCATCACGACGAAGCCGGGAAGATTGCTCAGGAACGCCACGTCGAAGGCGCCGGCATGGGTGGCCCCGTCCGCCCCCACCAGCCCCGCGCGGTCGATCGCGAAGCGCACCGGCAGGCGCTGGATCGCCACGTCGTGCACCACCTGGTCGTAGCCGCGCTGCAGGAACGTCGAGTAGATCGCGCAGAAGGGGCGCAGCCCGCTCGCCGCAAGGCCGGCGCTGAACGTGACCGCATGCTGCTCGGCGATGCCGACGTCGAAGCACCGCGCCGGGAAGCGTTCGGCGAAGAGGTTCAGGCCCGTGCCATCGGGCATCGCGGCCGTGACCGCGACGATGCGGTCATCGCGCGAGGCCTCGTCAATCAGCGCCTCGGCGAAGACGCGGGTATAGCCCGGCGCGTTGGACCGCGCCTTGGCCTGCGCGCCCGAGGCCACGTCGAACTTGGCGGTCGCGTGGCCCCGGTCGCGCGCGGCCTCGGCCGGGGGATAGCCCTTGCCCTTGCGGGTGATCGCATGGATCAGGATCGGCCCGTCGGCGCGCGCCTTCACGGTGCGCAGCACGGGCAGCAACTGGTCGAGATCGTGCCCGTCGATGGGCCCGACATAGCTGAACCCCAGCTCCTCGAAGAGCGTGCCGCCGACGGTCGCGCCCTTCAGAAGCTCCTTGGCGCGCCGCGCGCCCGCCTTGAAGGGTTCGGGCAGCAGGCTCACCGCGCCCTTGGCCGCCGCGCGGAATTCCTGGAACGGCGCGCCGGCATAGAGGCGCGACAGGTAGGACGACAGCGCGCCGACGGGCGGGGCGATCGACATCTCGTTGTCGTTGAGGATCACGATCAGGCGCTTCCCGAGCGCGCCCGCGTTGTTCATCGCCTCGAAGGCCATGCCCGCGCTCATCGAGCCGTCGCCGATCACGGCGATGGCGTCGCCGGGGCTGCCGCCCAGGTCGCGCGCCGCGGCGAAGCCCAGCGCCGCGCTGATCGAGGTGCTGGAATGGGCAGCCCCGAAGGGGTCGTAGGGCGATTCGCTGCGCTTCGTGAAGCCCGACAGGCCCCCTTCCATCCGCAGGGTGCGGATCCGGTCGCGCCGCCCCGTCAGGATCTTGTGGGGGTAGCACTGGTGGCCCACGTCCCAGATCAGCTTGTCGCGCGGCGTGTCGAAGACCGCGTGCAGCGCGACGGTCAGCTCCACCACCCCGAGGCCCGCGCCCAGGTGGCCCCCGGTCACGCTGACCGCGCTGATCGTCTCGGCGCGCAGCTCGTCCGCCAGCTGGCGCAGCTCGCGGTCGGTCAGCGCCTTGAGGTCGGCGGGCAGCCGCACGCGGTCGAGGATCGGGGTCCGGGGACGGTCGGTCATCGCATGTCCCTCACGCGTCGCGGTCGATCACGAAGCGCGCGGCCTCGGCCAGGGTTCGGGCGCGGGCACCATAGGGCGCGAGCGCCGCCTCGGCCTCGGCCACGAGCGCCCGCGCCCGGTCGCGCGCGCCGTCAAGGCCCAGCAGCGAGACGAAGGTGGCCTTGCCCGCCGCGCCGTCCTTGCCCACGCGCTTGCCCGTCACCGTCGCGTCCCCCGTCACGTCGAGGATGTCGTCGGCGATCTGGAAGGCAAGGCCCAGGGCGGCGGCATAGCGCGCGAGGGGGGCCGGGTCGTCTCCCGCCAGCACCGGTCCCGCCGTCGCGGCCCAGCCGATCAGCGCGCCGGTCTTGCCCGCCTGCATCGCCGTGATCGCCTCGAGCGACAGGGGCTCCGCCGCCGTCTCGGCCGCGATGTCGAGCGCCTGGCCACCGACCATGCCGCCGTGCCCCGCCGCGCGCGCCAGCCCCGCGACCAGCGCGAGGCGTCGGTCCGCCGGGCCCAGCGCCGGGTCGCACAGAAGCCCGAAGGCCAGCGCCTGCAGCGCGTCGCCCGCAAGGATCGCGGTCGCCTCGTCCCAGGCGAGGTGGACGGTGGGCTGCCCGCGCCGCAGGTCGTCGTCGTCCATCGCGGGCAGGTCGTCGTGGACGAGGCTGTAGGCATGCATCGCCTCGATCGCGGCGGCGGCCGATCGCGCGTCCGCGACCCCGTGCAGGCGCGCGCCCTCCATCACGAGGAACCCGCGCAGCCGCTTGCCGCCCTGCAGCGCGTAGCGCATCGCGTGGATGACGGGCAGCTCCGCCGCCTCGCCGAGTGCGGCGTCGAGCCGGTCCCGCACCGCCGCCGCATCGCGCGCGAGCGCCTCGCGAAGGCTCACATCCCCTCCGCCGGGGCGGTGCCCACGGCGCGGCCCTCCTGCAGGCGGATCAGCTCCACCTTCGCCTCGGCGTCCTTCAGCTTGCCCGCGCAGTGCGCCTTGAGCGCGGCGCCGCGCTCGTAGAGCGCGATCGACGCCTCCAGCGCGACGTCGCCCTTCTCGAGCTGGCTCACGACCAGCTCCAGCGCGGCCATGGCCTGCTCGAAGGTCATCTCGGCAATCGGCGTGTCAGCCATCGGCGCGTCCCTGCAGTTCCCCGACATGCGCCGCGACCGAAGCCGCGAGCGCCGCGGGATCATAGCCACCCTCGAGGCAGGATACCACCCGCCCCCCGCAGACCCGGTCGGCAAGCGCGCAGAGGCGCGCGGTCAGCCAGGCGTAGTCCTCCGCGGTCCAGCGCAGCCCGCCGAGCGGATCGTCGCGGTGCGCGTCGAACCCGGCGGAGAGCAGGATGAGGTCGGGTGCGAAGGCCTCCACGCGCGGCAGGATCGTCCGCTCGTAGGCGCGCCGCATCGCCGCGCCGTCGCCGCCCGGCGCCAGGGGCACGTTCACCACCTGCCCGTGCGCCCCCGTCTCGTCCGCCCGTCCCGTGCCGGGGTAGAGCGGCATCTGGTGGCTCGAGGCGAACAGCGCGCGCCCCTCGTCCAACAGAAGGTCCTGCGTGCCGTTGCCGTGGTGCACGTCGAAGTCGACCACCGCCACGCGCGCAAGGCCGCAGCCCTCCAGCGCGTGCAGCGCGGCCAGCGCCACCGTGCCGAGGAGGCAGAAGCCCATCGCGGTCGCGCGCTCGGCGTGGTGGCCCGGCGGGCGGCAGGCGACGAAGGCGCGGCGGGCCTCGCCCGCGAGCACCGCCTCGACCGCGGCGCAGGCCCCGCCGACGGCGCGCAGCGCCGCCTCGAGCGAGCCGGGCGAGAGGACCGTGTCGGCGTCGAGCGCGACATGCCCCCGGTCGGGCACCGCCTTCCGCAGCCGGTCGAGATAGGCCCCGGGATGGCCGCGCAGGACCAGCGCCTCGTCCGCGACCGGGCAGGTCCGGCGGCCGAAGGACAGCCCCTCCAGGCCCCGCTCGACCGCCAGGAGGCGCGCGGCGTTCTCGGGATGGAGGTCGGGCGTGGCGTGGCCCGCAAAGCCCGGGTGCGCGAAGATCAGCATCGGCCCGTACTCCTGTTCGGAAACATCCCCCGGGATGGGGTGCGGGGAAGGGGCGGGCAGCCCCGTCCCCGGCCCGCGGTCAGTCCGGTGCCAGCATGTAGCCCGAGCCGCGCACCGTCTGCACATAGCGCGGCTGGCGCGGGTCGTCCTCGATCTTGCGGCGCAGGCGCGTGATCTGCACGTCGACCGCGCGGTCCTGCGCCGCGGGCTCGCCCCCGCCGCCCATGTCGCCCACGAGCCGGTCGCGGGCCACGGGCTCGCCCGCCTGCGCGGCCAGCAGGCGCATCAGCTGCGCCTCGGTCGCGGTCAGCCGAACCGGCTCGGTCCCGCGCCAGAGCTCGCCCCGCTCGATGTCGTAGCGCACGGCGCCGAGCTGGAGCATCTTCGGCCGCGGCACGGGCGGGGGCGCCGGCACGCGCCGCAGGATCGCGTTGATCCGCAGTAGCAGCTCCTTCGGCTCGAAGGGCTTGGCGAGGTAGTCGTCGGCCCCCGCCTCCAGCCCCTCGATCCGGTGCTGCGCCTCGGCCCGCGCGGTCAGCATCAGGATCGGCAGCGCCATCCGGCCCCGCAGGTCGCGCGCAAGGCTGACCCCGTCCTCGCCCGGCATCATCAGGTCGAGCACGATCAGGTCGAAGTCCAGCCCCGCCAGAAGGCGGCGGGCCTGCGCCGCATCCCGCGCGATCGTCACGAGATAGCCGTTCCGCATCAGGAACCGTTGCAGCAGCGTGCGGATGCGCTCGTCGTCGTCGACCACCAGAAGATGTGCCTGCGCGTCCATCGGACCCCCGGGGTGCGGCCTAGCGGCCCGCTTCCTTCAGCCCCTGATACTGCCGGCGCTGCTCCGGGTCCATCATCGCTTCCAGGACCTGCCGGAAACCCTGGACCGCCGCCGGGCCGGCCGCGCGGTAGGCGGCGCGCACCCGCGCGCGCTGGGCGTCCGACAGGGCGCGCTCGAGCTCCGCGCCCCTGTCGGTCAGGTGCAGGTGCCGTTCGCGCCGGTCCACGCGCCCGACCCGCGCCTCCACGAGGCCCTCCTCGATCAGGGCGCGCAGGACGCGGTTCAGGCTCTGCTTGGTGACGCCGAGGATCCCCATCAGGTTCGACACCGTCGTGCCCGGGCTGCGGTGGATGAAGTGGACGGCCCGGTGATGCGCGCGCCCGTAGCCCCGCGCCTCGAGGATGCGGTCGGGGTCGGCGGTGAAGCCGCGGTAGGCGAAGAACATCGCCTCGATCCCCTTGCGGACCTGCTCGTCCGTCAGGAACAGCAGGCCCTCGGACCCATGCGCCGGATCGGCCATCCCTCGATCCTCCCCGGGGGGAGTTTAGGACAGCCTTGTTGACTTTCCAACAACCCGCTGCTAGCCAACGCTCGATCTGACGCAACTTTATGTCCGCATCGGACCTAAGGTGCGCAACTTCCGCAAAGGACACCGCAGCATGGCTGGCTACGACGACCGCGACGGGATGATCTGGATGGACGGCGGGCTGGTTCCATGGCGCGACGCGAAGGTGCACATCCTGACCCATGCGCTGCACTACGCCAGCTCGGTCTTCGAGGGGGAGCGGTGCTACAACGGGCGGATCTTCAGGGGCACCGCGCATTCCGAGCGCCTGCGCCGGTCGGGCGACCTGCTGGACATGCCGCTGCCCTATTCGGTGGCCGAGATCGACGCCGCGAAGGAGGCGGTGCTGAAGGCCAACGGCCTGACCGACGCCTACGTGCGCGCGATCGCCTGGCGCGGCGCGGGGGAGGACATGGGGGTCGCCTCCAAGCGCAACCCGATCCGCATGGCGGTCGCCGCCTGGACCTGGGGCAGCTACTACGGCGACGCGAAGCTGCGCGGGGCGAAGCTCGACATCGCGAAGTGGAAGCGCCCCAGCCCCGAGACGATTCCCCATGCCGCGAAGGCCGCCGGCCTCTACATGATCTGCACCATGTCGAAACACGCCGCCGAGGCGAAGGGATGCTCGGACGCGATGATGCTCGACTACCGCGGCTACGTGGCGGAAGCCACGGGGGCCAACATCTTCTTCGTCCGGGACGGCGAGGTCCACACGCCCCTGCCCGATGCCTTCCTGGACGGCATCACCCGCCAGACGGTGATCGGGATGCTGCGCGACATGCAGGTTAAGGTGCACGAGCGCCACATCCTGCCCGCCGAACTGGAAGGGTTCGAGCAGTGCTGGCTGACGGGCACCGCCGCCGAGGTGACGCCCGTCGGCCAGATCGGCGACCACCGCTTCGAGGTGGGGGATCTGGCCCGGCGCGTCGCGACGGACTACGAGCGGCTGGTGCGGGCCTGACGGACGCGGGGCGGGCCGCAGGGCCCGCTCCCTTCACGCGATGGTCGTCGTGACCGGCAGCCCCGCCTTAAGCGCGTTCGAATACGGGCAGATGAAGTGGCCCGCGTCGACGATCCGCTGCGCGGCGTCGCGGTCGAGACCCGGCAGGCTGACGGTGAGCGCGATCGTGAGGCCGAAGCCCCCCTCGTCGCGCGGGCCGATGCCCACGCTCGAATGCACCTCGGCGTCCTCGGGCACGGCGGGCAGCGACCTGTCCTGGCTCGCGGCGAAGCGCATGGCGCCAAGATAGCAGGCGGCGTAGCCCACCGCGAAAAGCTGCTCGGGGTTGTTACCCGCGCCCGACCCGCCCATCGCCCGGGGCGTGGCCAGCGTCACCGACAGCGCGCCGTCGTCCGTCGCCGACTGCCCGTTCCGCCCGCCCCCCCTCGCCGTCGCGCGCGCCGTGTAGACGACCTTCGCCATGCTGGCCTCCCTAATGCGTCCCGGGGGACTATAGGGGGCCGGCCGGCAAAGTCAGGCCCCGATCAGGCCCGGTGGCCCCGCGCGATGCGCCAGTAGGCGCGAAGGCCCGCGGCCCCGGCCGGGGCCGCCTCGGGCCGGTGCCAGGTGCCGCGGCCGGCCCGCCGCGCGATGCGCAGGAACTGCACCAGCCGCGAGGGGCCGGGGGCGGCGCGGCGGTCGATGACGTGACGGGTCATGGGATCCTCCGTTCTGGGCGAGGCGCCGATCATAGCCGCGAATCGCCCGCGCCGCACCTGGCGGGACGCGCGTCGGCCATCGCCCGCCGGTTCAGGCGGGAAGCCGCCCGGCAGCCCAGGCCGCGGCCTCGGCCACGGTGGGGTCGGGGTCCGCGGTCAGCGCCTGCGCCGCGCCGCGCAGGGCCGGATCGCCTGCGTTGCCAATGGCGTAGAGGACGTTGCGCACGAGGCGGTCGCGCCCGATCCGCTTCACCGGCGATCCGGCGAAGCGCGCGCGGAAGCCCGCGTCGTCCAGCGCCGCCAGCGCCGCCAGCAGCGGCGCGCCGACGCGGGGCGCATAGCCGATCTCGCGCGCGGCGACCGCGAACTTGTTCCACGGGCAGACGGCGAGGCAGTCGTCGCAGCCGTAGACGCGGTTGCCCAGCAGCGGGCGAAGCTCGGGATCGACCGGCCCCCGGTGCTCGATGGTGAGGTAGCTGATGCACCGCCGCGCATCGAGCCGGAAGGGCGCGGGGAAGGCGCGCGTCGGGCAGATGTCGAGGCAGGCGGTGCAGGTGCCGCAATGCTCCGCCCCGGGCTCGTCGCGCGGCAGCTCCAGCGTCGTGAGGATCGCGCCGAGGAAGAACCAGTTGCCGAGATCGCGCGCGAGAAGGTTCGTGTGCTTGCCCTGCCAGCCGAGGCCCGCCGCCTGCGCGAGCGGCTTTTCCATGACGGGGGCCGTGTCGACGAAGACCTTGATCGCCGGGTCGCCGCCCGCCGCGCCGATCAGCCAGCGCCCCAGCCGCTTCAGCCGGCGCTTCACGAGGTCGTGGTAGTCGCGTCCCTGCGCGTAGGCGCTGACGGCCGCGCGGTCGGGCTGCCCCAGCACCGCGAGGGGGTCGCCCTCGGGCGTGTAGACCTCGGCCAGCATGATCACCGACCGCGCCTCGGGCCATAGCGCGGCAGGGCTGGCGCGCCAGTCCGCGCGGTCGGCCATCCAGCCCATCTGGCCGTGGCGGCCCTCGGCCAGCCACGCGCGCAGGCGCGCCGCCGCCTCGGGCACCGCGTCCGGCGCGCAGACGCCGACCCTCGCGAAGCCCTCCTCCACCGCGCGGGCGACGAGGCGGGCCTTCAGCCCCTCGGTCGTCCGTTCGGACGGATCCGGCGGCCTGCGACGCCCCCGCCCCGCGCGGTCAGAAGTCGAGGTCGGCATAGTGCGCCGGCTGCGGGAAGCCCGGCACCTGGTCCACCAGCAGCGTCCGGAAGCTTGGGCGCGACTTGATCTTGGCATACCAGTCCTTCACCACCGCCTGCCGGTTCCAGTCGACGTCGCTGATGTAGTCGAGGCAGGACAGATGCGCGGCGGCGGTGAAGTCCGCGAGCGTCATCGCGTCGCCCGCGAGCCAGCGCCGCTGGTCGAGAAGCCAGGCCATGTAGTCGAGGTGATTCTTGATCGCCGCGGCCCCGGACTTCACCGCCTTCGAGTCGGGGTAGCCCTGCGCCATGACCTTCTTGTTGATCCGCTCGTAGACCAGCTTCGAGGTGACCTCCCCGTGGAACTTGTCGTCGAACCAGGCGCAGAGCCTGCGCACCTCGTAGCGCCCGTCGGGATCGCGCGGCATGAGCGGCGGGGAGGGGTTCGTCTCCTCGACGTATTCGCAGATCGCCTGGCTTTCGGACAGGATGCGCGAGTCGAGCTTCAGGACCGGCACCTTGCCCGCCGGGTTCCGGCGCAGGAAGTCGGGGCTCTGTTCCCAGTAGCGCTCCTCGACCAGCTCCACCTCGATCCGCTTCTCGGCCAGCGTCAGGCGGACCTTGCGGCAGAAGGGCGAGAGGGGGACGTGGTAGAGGCGGTTCATGCTGGCACGGCCTATCCGGGGGACCGGCCCTCATTGGCGCGGCGGGGCCGGAAGATCAATCCCGCAGATGCGCGGGCGGCGGTCAGCCGTCCTCGAAGCAGGCCGCGCGGCCGTCGGCGCGGATCGTCTCGGCCCCCGCCTCGATCTGCGCCGCCCGGCGGCGGACGAAGGGTCCCGGGCGGCCCGCGTCGCGCCCCTTGGGGTCGGGCAGCACGGCGGCGAGCCGGGCGGCCTGCCCGGGCGTCAGGTCCGCTGCGTCGACGCCGAAATGGAACCGGGCGGCCGCCTGCGCGCCGAAGACGCCCTCGGCGAACTCGGCCACGTTGAGATAGACCTCGAGGATGCGGCGCTTGGTCCAGACCAGCTCCACCACGGGGGTCAGCGCCGCCTCGGCGGCCTTGCGGGCCCAGCTCCGCCCCGGCCAGAGGAAGACGTTCTTCACCGTCTGCTGCGTCAGGGTCGAGGCGCCGCGGTTGGCACCCTCGTCCATCGCCACGCGGATCGCGGCCATGTCGAAGCCCCAGTGCAGGCAGAAGTTCGCGTCCTCCGCGGCCACGACCGACCGGGCGAGCGCGGGCGCGATCGCCTCCAGCGGCACCCACTCGCGGTCGAGGCCGCCGAGGCGAAGCGATTCCCCTGCCTGGTAGAGATTGATGGGCGGGGGAACGACCGCGAACAGCAGGATCAGCGCCCCGAAGGCCCCCGCCACCCCGAGAGCCCCCCGGCCGCCCCAGACCAGCGCCCGCCGGCGCCGGCGGCGCAGGGGCGCGGCCGGGGGGCCGGCCTTCGATGTCCGCCTGCCGCGCGTCGCCATGCCCGCAGTCGGACCACGAAGCCCGGCGGCGGTCAAGGCGGGGCGGCGCTCAGGCCTGCGTCTGCTCGCGCCCGCCGCCCAGTTGGTCCGCCGGGGGGTTCCCGAGGGGCCGGATCTCCTCGAAGAGGCGGCGCAGCGCCTCGTCGGAGTCCTTCGACAGCGAGGTCTGCACGACGCGGCCCTTGGCGCGGAACGGCTCCAGCCGCTCCAGCACCTTGTCGCCGGTCATCTTGCGGATCAGCACGCAGATGGCCGATCCGCCGCGTTCGAGGCTGCGGCCCACGTCGCGGATGAAGTCGTCGTTGATGCCGATGTCGCTGAACCGTCCGACCAGCGCCCCGGTGCCTGCCCCGACCGCCGCGCCGAGAAGCGGGTTGAGGAACAGAAGGCCAACCAGCGTGCCCCACATCGTTCCTCCGGCCGCCCCGGCGGCGGTGAGGTTGACCGCCTGGTGCAGCTTCACATCGCCCGAATCCTCGGCGCGGGTGACGATCACCACGTCCTCCATCTCGATGAGGTATTCCTTCTGCAGGCCCACCAGCGCGGCGCGCGCCTCGAAGGCGGTCGCCTCGTCGGGGAAGGCCACGATGACAAGATCGGACATGACGGTCTCCTTGGATGGATTGCCCCGGCGGAACGGTTGCCGGGCACGGGGGTTCCGGCAAGGGGCGCGGCGCGCCCGGCCGGCGGGCCGGCGGAACAGCGCCCATGATCCCTGCCGCGCGACGGGCTGCCCCCCGGTGCCCGCCGCGGCCGGGGGCGTGTCGCAGACCACCGCCACGTCGAACCCGGGGCGGGGCAGCCGGTCCTGCGGCCCGGCGTCCGACGCGGCGGCGCCGGCGCCGCGGCCATCCAGCGCCGCGCGCAGCGGCCCCACGATCCGCAGCGGCTGCTGCGTCGGATTGGCGAAGGTGGACACCGCCGTCCCGTTCTGCAGGAGCAGCAGGAACAGCAGCGGCTTGCAGGCGCGGCTTGCGTCGCGGCCCTGCGCGCCGGGGCCGAAATGCGCCTGCGCCAGCCCGCCGCGGGGCAGCGCTTGCGCCGCGTCGAGGAAGGCCCGGTAGCCCGTCCCCAGCTGCGCCCAGCCCGCCGTCACCATCGCCAGGTGCAGCGCGAAGAGCCCGCCGAGGACCGGCGCGGGCCAGGCCGCGCGCCCGGGCACCGCCCCCGCCGCGAGCAGCGCGAGCAGGACCAGCGGCATCCGGTCGTCGAGGTGGCCCACGCCGAAGAGGTTGGGCGGCATCACGACGACCAGCGCCGCCGCCAGCGCCGCGGCAAGGCGGAGCCGCGTGTCGAGCCGCAGCGCGCCCTTCGCGAAGGCCAGGGCCAGCGTCCCCCACAGGACCAGCCCGAACAGCCGGTCGGCCCAGGGCCAGGTCGATTCGGCGACGCGCAGCAGCCCGTCGACGCGATGCCCGGCCTCGGCCAGCAGGCGCGGCCAGAGCTGGCCGCGCCCGGCATGCGCGGCGAGGTTTCCGAAGGCCTGCGTGACGCCCCCGTCGGCCGAGGCGGTCCGCGTCATCAGGAACAGGACCACCGGCCCGGCCGCGACCAGCCCCAGCCGCGCGATCCGCCCGAGGACGCGGGCCCGGGGCATCGGCGGCGCCGCGCGGACCTGCGCCAGCTCCACCGCGAGGAGCATGAGGCCCCAGAGCCCGAACACCAGCCCGTGCACCAGCATGATGACCATCCCCGCCGCGATCCCGGTCGCGAGCTGCGCCCCGGGCCGGTGGGCCAGCGCGATCCACAGGCCGAGCGCCGCCAGCGCGAGCCCGAGCCCGAGGATGAAGTTCGCGAACCCCCAGGTCAGGACGAAGCTGTAGGCGAGCAGCCCCGCCAGCGCCACGTGCGTCGCCGCGACACGGCCGTGCAGCGCGCGGGCCAGCGCCAGCGCCCCGAGGACGGGGGCGAGCACGATCAGCGCGCCGAGGATCTTCGCGCCGAGAAGCGGCGGCACACGCTCCATCACCGCGACCCCGATCACGTCGAGGCCGAGATTGGGCAGCAGCGCCCAGGCCGGCGCGTAGTTCAGCGCCAGCGCGGGGTCGTCGTCGACCCGGGCCAGCGCGAAGTAGCGCGCGACGTGGGCATAGAAGTCGATCAGCGGCAGCACGGGCGTCACGAGCAGCGGCACGAGGCAGAGCGCCGCCGCGCCCCAGACGAGTGCCGCGGGGCGAAGGCCGCGCAGCGCGGGGCGGGCGGGGGCGAGGTCGGTCATGGCGCGAAGACCCAGTACTTGTTCAGAAGGTAGGTCGCGCCCGGCACGACGATCAGCCCGGCCGCGAAGCCCCAGAGGTAGGGCAGGCCGAACCCGTGCACGGCCAGCGCCATGATCCCGAGATTGCCCAGAAGCCCCGCCGCGACTGAGACGGCGAAGCGCATCGCCTGCGCCCGGCCCCGCCGCGCGCCGGGAAAGACCCACAGCGTCTGGCCCGCCCAGGTCACGGCCACCGCGGCGCCGAAGGCGATCCCGTTCATCGCGACCGGGGGCAGGCCCGCGCCCTCCACCCCCAGCCGCAGGAGGCCGAGGTGCGTCAGCGTCGCGCAGACGCCGACGACGCCGAAGCGCAGGATCTCGGTCAGGGGCGGGGTCATGCGGGCTGGCGGCTGCGTCCGGCGCGGCGCGCCTTCGTCGGCGGCGCGGCGGGCGGCGGCGCGTCCTCGGGGGCCGCGTCGAAGCCGACCGTCTCGCGCACGATGTAGATCGGGCGCTGCTTCGTCTCCATGTAGAGCCGGCCGAGGTACTCGCCCATCACCCCGAGCGAGATGATCTGCACGGCGCCGAGCAGCAGCATCACGATCATCAGCGAGGCGTAGCCCGGCACGTCGATCCCGAAGACCAGCGTCCGCACGAGGATCACCAGCGTGTAGAGGATCGACAGGACGGCGACCGACAGGCCGAGGTAGGTCCAGATCCGCAGCGGCGCGGTGGAGAAGCTGGTCAGCCCGTCCAGCGCCAGGTTCCACAGCTTCCAGTAGCTGAACTTCGAGCGGCCGGCCGCGCGCCGGGGCCGCGCGTAGGGCACGCCGACGGCGCGGAACCCGACCCAGGCAAAGAGCCCCTTCATGAAGCGGTTGCGCTCGCGCAGCAGCAGCGTGGCGTCGACCACGGGGCGGCTCATCAGGCGGAAGTCGCCGACGTTGGGCGTGATCTTCTGCGCGGCGAGGCTGTTGAAGATCCGGTAGAACAGCCCCGCGGTACGGCGCTTGGCCCGCGTGTCGGCCTCGCGGTCGACCCGCTGGCCGTAGACGACGTCGTAGCCCTCGCGCCACAGGCGGACGAACTCGGCGATGAGGTCGGGCGGGTCCTGAAGGTCCACGTCGATCGGCACCACCGCCCGGCCCCGCGCGGCGTCGAGGCCCGCGGTCAGCGCCGCCTCCTTGCCGAAGTTGCGCGACAGGCGGACCATGCGGATCCGCGGGTCGGCCGCGGCATGCGCGCGGACGATCTCGGCGGTGCGGTCGGTGCTGCCGTCGTCGACGAACAGGATCTCGGAGCGGAGGTCGAGCCGGTCGAGCACCGGCAGGGTCGTCCCGAGGAAGCGCGGCACCGCCTCCTCCTCGTCGAGGACGCAGCAGACCACCGACAGATCAATGTCACGCATCAAATCATCCGTCTGTCCGGGCCGGCCGCACGACGCCGCGGCGCAGGGGCAAGCACGTCAGTCCCAACAAAACGACCCGCGCAATCCGGGGACGGGGCCATTGCGGCACCACGACCGCCGCGCCCGCCGCAAGGATACCGGATCCGCGCCCGGGAGTCAGGGCCTTTCGCGCCCGCCCGCCCGCAAGGCGGGCCGCGTGCCTATTCCGCGGGCATCGCCAGGGGCTCGTCCGACAGGGGGTGGGGCAGGTGGACCAGCATCTCCTTCGGGCAGACCTGCAGGAAGCGCGCGCGCTCCGCCGGCCAGTCGGCGAGGATGCGGCGGGCCTTGGCGCTTCCGGTCTCGGCCGCGTGCCGCTCCACCAGCGCCCTCAGCTGCGCCTCCCAGTGCGGATGCGCGACGGCGCAGGTCACGAGGCTCTCGGCGTTGATGAAGCCCGGCGCCGTGCCGTCGGGGTCGTGGATGTAGGCCATCCCCCCGGTCATCCCGGCCCCGAAGTTCGCGCCGATGGTGCCCAGGATCACCGCGACCCCGCCCGTCATGTACTCGCAGCCGTTCGAGCCGCAGCCCTCGACCACGACCGAGGCGCCCGAGTTGCGCACCGCGAAGCGCTCGCCCGCGCGCCCCGAGGCGAAGAGGTGCCCGGCCGTGGCGCCGTAGAGGACGGTGTTGCCGACGATCGTGTTCTCCTCGGCCAGAAGGGGGCTTCCCATCGCCGGGCGGACGACGATCAGCCCGCCCGACAGGCCCTTGCCGACGTAGTCGTTGGCGTCCCCCATCACCTCGAGCTTCAGCCCCTGCGCCGCGAAGGCGCCGAGCGACTGCCCGCAGCTGCCGGTCAGCTTGACCGTCAGGTGGTCGGGCTGGAGGCCGTTGCGCATCCCGAACCTGCGCACGATGTGGCTGGAGGCGCGGGTGCCGATGGTGCGGTGGGTGTTGCGCACGGCATAGGACAGCTGCATCTTCTCGCCGTCCTCGAAGAAGCGCGCGCCGTCGCGGATGATCTCGGCGTCGAGCGCGTCGGGGACGGCGTTCCGGGGCCTCGTGCGGTCGTAGGTGATGCGGTGCGCGCCGTCGACCGTGATGAGAAGCGGGTTGAGGTCGAGGTCGTCGAGATGCGCCGACCCCCGGCTGACCTGGGTCAGCAGGTCCGCGCGCCCGATGATCTCGTCGAGCGACCGCGCGCCGATCGAGGCGAGGATCTCGCGCACCTCCTGCGCGTAGAAGGTGATGAGGTTCACCACCTTGTCCGCGGTCCCGGTGAACTTCGCGCGCAGGGCGGGGTCCTGCGTGCAGACGCCCACGGGGCAGGTGTTCGACTGGCACTGGCGCACCATGATGCAGCCCATGGCGATCAGCGCGGCGGTGCCGATCCCGTATTCCTCGGCCCCCATCATCGCCGCCATGACCACGTCGCGGCCCGTGCGGAGGCCCCCGTCGGTGCGCAGCGTGATGCGTTCGCGCAGGTTGTTCATCGCGAGGACCTGGTGCGCCTCGGTCAGGCCCATCTCCCACGGAAGCCCCGCGTACTTGATCGAGGTCGCAGGCGAGGCCCCGGTGCCGCCGTTGTGGCCCGAGATGAGGATGATGTCGGCCTTGGCCTTGGCCACGCCCGCGGCGATGGTGCCCACGCCCGACGACGAGACCAGCTTCACCGTCACCTTGGCGCGCGGGTTGATCTGCTTCAGGTCGTAGATGAGCTGCGCCAGATCCTCGATCGAGTAGATGTCGTGGTGCGGCGGCGGGCTGATGAGCGTGACGCCCTTCGTCGAATGGCGCAGGCGGGCGATCAGCTCGGTCACCTTCATGCCCGGAAGCTGGCCGCCCTCGCCGGGCTTGGCGCCCTGGGCCACCTTGATCTCCAGCTCCTCGCAGGCGTTGAGGTACTCGGCCGTGACGCCGAAGCGCCCCGAGGCCACCTGCTTGATCTTGGCCGAGGGGTTGTCGCCGTTCGGCTCGGGCACGAAGTGCGCGGGATCCTCGCCGCCCTCGCCGCTGTCGCTCTTGGCGCCGATCCGGTTCATCGCGACGTTCAGCGTCTTGTGCGCCTCGGGGCCCAGCGCGCCGAGGCTCATCCCCGGCGTGACGAAGCGCTTCCGGATCGAGGTGATCGATTCGACCTCCTCGATGGGCACCGGCCGGCCCAGGGGCTTGATGTCCAGAAGGTCGCGGATGTGGATCGGGGGGTTCGCGCGCATCGCCGCCGAATACTGCCTCCAGACGTCGTGGCTCGCCCGGTCGCAGGCGGTCTGGAGGAGGTGCATCGTGCTCGCCTCCCAGGCGTGCTTCTCGCCCGACCGCCGCGCCTTGTAGAACCCGCCCACGGGCAGCACGGAGGCGCCCGACCGCCAGCCCCTCGCGTGGACCTCGGCCAGCTTCCTCTGGATGCCGGTGAGGCCGATGCCCGAGATGCGGCTGTGCATGCCGGGGAAGTATTCCGCCACCAGCGCGCGGCTGAGGCCCACCGCCTCGAAGTTGAGGCCCCCGCGGTACGACGAGACGACGCTGATCCCCATCTTCGACATGATCTTCAGAAGCCCGGCGTCGATGGCGTCGCGGTAGCGGCGCATCGCGTCGGTCAGCGTGCCCTCGATCAGGCCGCGCGCCACGCGGTCGGCGATGCTGTCCTGCGCGAGATAGGCGTTGACCGTGGTGGCCCCCGACCCGATCAGCACGGCGAAGTAGTGCGGGTCGATGCATTCGGCCGACCGCACGTTGAGGCTGGTGAAGGTCCGCAGGCCCTTGCGGGTCAGCCAGCTGTGCACCGCGCTGGTGGCGAGGATCATCGGCATCGCCACGCGCGACTCCGACTGGTGCTGGTCGGTCAGCACGAGATGCGCGGCCCCCGAGCGCACGGCATCCTCGGCCTCGGCGCGGATGCGCTCCAGCCCCTGCCGCAGCGCGTCGGACCCGGCATCGGCCGGATAGCTGCAGTCGATGTGCGCGACCTGCGCGCCGAACTGGCCCACCATCACGTCGAACTCGGCGTTGGCGACGAAGGGGCTCTCCAGCACCAGGATCTCGGTCTGGGCCGAGGACTCGTCGAGCACGTTCTTCAGGTTGCCGAAGCGCGTCTTCAGGCTCATCACGCGGCCCTCGCGCAGAGAATCGATCGGCGGGTTCGTGACCTGGCTGAAGTTCTGGCGGAAGTAGTGCGACAGCGGCCGGTAGACCTGGCTCAGCACCGCTGCGGGCGTGTCGTCGCCCATCGAGGCAACCATCTCCTTGCCGTCCTCGGCCATGGGGGCCAGCACCTGCTCCAGCTCCTCCATGGTGTAGCCGGCGGCGATCTGGCGGCGGCGAAGCTCGGCCCCCTCGAACAGCGGCACCTCGGGCACGTCGCGCAGAAGCGCGTTGAGGTCGACGATCCGGCCGATCCACTCGCCGTAGGGCTGGCTCGCGGCCAGGCGGTCCTTCATCTCGGCGTCGTGGAAGAGCCGGCCTTCCTCCATGTCGACGGCGATCATCTGCCCCGGCCCCAGCGCGCCCTTCTCGCGCACGGTGGCCTCGTCCACCGGCACCATCCCCGCCTCGCTGCCCGCGATCAGCAGCCCGTCGCCGGTGACGACGTAGCGCATGGGCCGCAGCCCGTTGCGGTCGAGCCCGCCGCAGACCCAGCGCCCGTCGGTCATCGCGAGCGCGGCGGGGCCGTCCCACGGCTCCATCACGCTGTTGCAGTAGGCGTACATGTCCGCCCAGGCCTTCGGCATCTGCACGGTCTGCTTCGACCAGGCCTCGGGCACCAGCATGGTCTTGGCCATGGGGGCGGAACGGCCCGACCGCACCAGCACCTCGAACACGGCGTCGAGCGCGCCCGAATCGCTGGTGCCCGCCGGGATGATCGGCTTGATGTCCTCGGCCGCCTCGCCGAAGTTGTTGGAGGCCATGCGGATCTCGTGGCTCCGCATCCAGTTCACGTTGCCCTTCAGCGTGTTGATCTCGCCGTTGTGCGCGAGCATGCGGAAAGGCTGCGCAAGGCTCCACTGCGGGAAGGTGTTGGTGGAATAGCGCTGGTGGTAGATGCAGAAGGCGCTCTCGAACCGCTCGTCCGTCAGGTCGGGGTAGAAGGTGGCGACCTGCTCGGCCAGCATCATCCCCTTGTAGATGATGCTCCGGCACGACAGGCTGCACAGGTAGAGGCCCGCGATCTGCGCGGCCAGCGCCGCCTTCTCGATCCGCCGGCGGATGATGTAGAGCTCGCGCTCGAACTGCTCCTCGTCGATCGCCCCGTCGCAGCGGATGAGGATCTGCTCGATCTCGGGGCGGGTGGCGTTGGCCTTCTCGCCCAGCACGCTGGTCTCGACCGGGACGTGACGCCAGCCGTAGATCGTGTGGCCCATCCGCAGGACTTCCGTCTCCACGATGGTGCGGCAGCGCTCCTGCGCGGCGAAGTCGGTGCGCGGCAGGAAGACCTGGCCCACGGCGATCCGCTTGCCCATGTCGGGCTCGTGGCCGGTGCGGCGCACCTGGTCGTGGAAGAAGCGCACGGGGATCTGGACGTGGAGGCCCGCGCCGTCGCCGGTCTTGCCGTCGGCGTCGACCGCGCCCCGGTGCCAGACGGCCTTCAAGGCCGCGATCCCGTGCTCGACCACCCGGCGGCTGGCCCTGCCGTCGATCGCGACGACGAGGCCCACGCCGCAGGACGACCGCTCGTCCGTGGCCTTGTAGAGCCCGTTCGCGTCGAGCCAGGCGCGGCGGGCCAGCTCGGCTTCGGCCCAGGCGGCGTCGTAGGTCATGGCATGTCTCCCTCGACGTGAAGGTCGGTCGTCTCGTAGTCGGCGGCGGTCCGGCGGGGGTGGCCACCCGCAAGGCGGAAGGCCGCGAAGGCGCGGTCGGCGTAGATCTCGTCGCGGAGCGGCCAGCCGCTCGCGGCGTCGAACAGCCCCGGCATCAGGTCGACGAGGCCGTCGTCGTGCTCGCCCACGTTGCGCATCCAGAGGTGGCTGCCGCAGGTCGGACAGAACGCGCGCTCGGCGAAGGCCGAGCTGCGGAAGGTCGCGACCGGCCCCGCGACGGTCATCCGGTCCGCCGCCGCGTCGAAGCAGGCGAAGACCCCGCCCGACCAGCGCTGGCACATCCGGCAATGGCACACCGCGACGCGCGGGTCATGCCCGCCGCCGACCCGGATCGTCACCGCGCCGCAGAGGCAGCGCCCCTCGATCACGGCGCCACCATCGACATCACCGCGTCGCAGTCGAACAGCGGCTGCGTCGCCATGAAGCCCGGCTCTCCGGGAAAGACGAACTCCACCGGGCGGCCGTCGATCGGCAGCCACCGGCCGTCGCCGAAGTCGGCCTCGCCGGGGCCGGCGAAGAACATCCGCATGTCGCGCCCGATGTACTCGTTGCCCCGCCCGCGGCGGATGACGGTGCCGTCCGGGGCGGTCTCGGTGAACTGGAACTCGGTCACCTCCAGCGGCACGCCGTCGATCACCGCCGTCTCGCCCGTCAGCCGGTCGAAGCCCCGGACGCGGCTCGTCGTGCCGTCGGTCTTCGTCAGGCCGAAGGCGTAGTCGTCGCGGCCGTCCGCCAGAAGCGTCGAGAACGAGGCCGGGTCCTCGGGCGCGGGGTCGAGCGTCTGGACCACCCCGTCGGGCAGGTCGACGCTTTCGATCCACTGCGCCTCGGCGTCGGTGCGCGACAGGAAGAAGACCCCCTCCTGGTCGAGGTCCGCACGCCACTTGTGCCCTGCGGGATCGCCGGCGCAGACGTAGTGGTTCGACACCCGGCACCCGCGCTGCTGCACGGTCATCGTGCCCGTGCACCCGTCGGGCGGGGCGAAGGTGCCGGCCCGGGCGGGCAGCGCCGCCGCCGCCATGAGCAGGAGCGTCACGCCCAGCACGACGGCCCGGCGGTCGGCCGCCGCCGACGCAGGGGCCCTGCTCCGCATCGCCGTCCCCCTCATTCCGCCGCCACCGACGCCGGCTGCGCGAGCCAGTCCAGCATCGCCGCGGCCGCCTCCCGGCCGTCGCGGATCGCCCAGACCACGAGGGACGCGCCCCGCACGATGTCGCCCGCCGCATAGACGCCCGGAAGGCTCGTCGCGTGCGTGGCGAAGTCGGCGCGGATCGTGCCCCAGCGCGTGACCGTCAGCTCGGGCACGCCCCAGAGCGCGGGCAGCGCCTCGGGCTCGAACCCCAGCGCCTGGATCACGAGGTCGGCGGGCTCCACGTAGTCCGCGCCCGGGATCGGTTCGGGCACCTGGCGGCCCGTGGCGTCGGGGGCGCCGAGGCGCATCCGGTCGACGTGGACGCCGGCGACCCGGTCCCCCCCGGTGAAGGCGCGGGGGGCGGAGAGCCAGACGAACTCCACCCCCTCCTCTTCCGCGTTCGCGACCTCGCGCTGGCTGCCGGGCATGTTCGCGCGGTCGCGGCGGTACAGGCACTTCACGGATTCCGCGCCCTGGCGGATGGCGGTGCGCACGCAGTCCATCGCCGTGTCGCCGCCGCCGATCACAACCACGCGCTTGCCCGCCGCGTCCAGCGTGCCGTCGTCGAAGGCGGGCACCTCGTCGCCGAAGCTCTTGCGGTTGCTGGCGGTCAGGTAGTCGAGCGCGGGCACGATCCCCAGCGCCGCGTTCCCCGGCACCACGAGGTCGCGCGCCTGGTAGACGCCCGTCGCGATCAGCACCGCGTCGTGCTGGCCCCGGATCGCGTCGAACGAGAGGTCCACGCCCACGTCGCAGCCGGCGACGAAGGTGACGCCCGCCTCGCGAAGCTGGTCGATGCGCCGCATCACCACGGGCTTCTCCAGCTTGAAGCCGGGGATGCCGTAGGTCATCAGCCCGCCGGGCCGGTCGTGGCGGTCGTAGACCGTGACCTGGACGCCCGCGCGCCGCAGCACGTCCGCGGCCGCGAGCCCCCCCGGGCCGGCGCCGATGATGCCCACGCTCTCGCCGCGCTCGGCGTGGGGGCGGATCGGGGCCACCCAGCCGTTCTCCCACGCGAGGTCGGTCAGGTACGTCTCGACCGCGCCGATGGTGACGGTGCCGTGGCCCGCCTGCTCGATCACGCAGTTGCCCTCGCACAGGCGGTCCTGCGGGCAGATGCGGCCGCAGATCTCGGGGAAGGCGTTGGTCGACTGGCTGACCTCGTAGGCCTCCTGCAGGCGGCCCTCGGCGGTCAGCCTCAGCCAGTCGGGGATGTTGTTGTGGAGCGGGCAGTGGCTCTGGCAGTAGGGCACGCCGCACTGGCTGCAGCGCCCCGCCTGCTCGGCGGCCTTGGCGGCGGCGAACTCGCGGTAGATCTCGTGGAAATCGGCCGTCCGCTGGCCTGCGGGCCGCTTCTCGGGCGTCTCGCGCCCGACGGTCACGAAGCGGAGCATCGTCTGCCGTGCCATTCCGACCCCCTTGCCTTCCCCGGCGTCGGCCGTGATACGGCGCATCGCCCGGGTATAAAAGGCAGCAGGGCTTACCTATTTGTGCGATTTCCGGGATGGACGATGGCCGAGCCGGGATATTTGCGCAGGTAATGGGTCAGAACAGGTTCCCTTCCGTCTAGAACCCGGCCGTCAGGAGCGCGAGGGCAATGGTGCCCACGACGATCCGCCACCAGCCGAACAGCGCGAAGCCGTGCCGGCTGACGTAGCCGAGCACCCAGCGCACGACGGCCACGGCCGTGACGAAGGCGACCGCGAAGCCCACCGCGATCTGCGTCAGCGCCTGCGCGTCGAGCACGTCGCGGCTGGCCCAGAGATCGTAGGCGAAGGCCCCGAGCATCGTCGGCATCGACAGGAAGAACGAGAACTCCGCCGCCGCGCGCCGGCTCGCGCCCAGCATCAGCGCGCCGACGATCGTCGCCCCCGACCGCGACACGCCCGGCACGAGCGCGAGGCACTGGATGATCCCGATCCCCAGCGCGCGGACGGGGGGGATGTCGGCCGCGTCCTCGTAGCGCGGGCGGTAGGCCAGCCGGTCCACCACCAGCAGCACGATCCCGCCGAGGATCAGCATCACGGCGATCAGCCGGGGGCTCTCGAAGAGCACGGTCTTGATGACGCCGTGAAGCGCCACGCCCGCCGCCGCCGCCGGCAGGAAGGCGAGCAGCACCGCCAGGATGAAGCGCCGCGCCGCCGGATCGCGGGGCGCGGCCGCGAACACCTGCCACAGGCGCGCCGCATAGACGGTGAGCACCGCGAGCACCGCGCCAAGCTGGATCACCACCTCGAAGGTCCGGCCCGCGCTCCGGAACCCGAGGAAGTGGCCGATCAGCAGGAGGTGGGCGGTCGACGAGACGGGGATGAACTCGGTCAGCCCCTCGACCAGACCGAGGAAGGCCGCGACCAGCGTGTCCTGTCCCACCTCAGAAGTCCTTCAGGTTCTTGGCCGAGTCCTTGATCGCGGCGAACTGCCCCGAGGGGCGGTAGCGCCAGAGGTATTCGGGCAGGACCGCCTCCATCGCCAGGGGCTCGATCCCGAGGTCGGCGAAGCCGCGCGCCCCCGGCGAGACGACGTTGTCGCGCGCGAGGTTGCGCACCTGGTCGCGCGTCAGCACCCCGTTCTGGAACAGCCCCAGCGTCACGGTCTGGAGCGTGTCGAACCCGAGGGCCATGAGCCTTGCCAGCGGCATCGGGATCTCGGCCACGGCCTTGCGGCGCTGGATGACGGCCAGCATCGTCCCCATCAGCGCGCGGAAGGTCTCGACGTCGGGTCCGCCGAGTTCGTAGACCCCGGGCGCCGCGGTCCCCAGCGCGCCCATCGCCGCGGCCTGCGCCACGTCGTCGACGTAGACCGGCTGGAACAGCGTGTCGGCCCCGACCAGCGGCAGGATCGGTCCCGGCATCGCGGCGAAGCGGTTGAAGAACCGGTCCTCGGGCCCGAAGACGACCGAGGGGCGCAGGATCACGGCGCGGGGAAAGGCGGCCGTGACCGCGCGCTCCCCCTCGGCCTTCGAGCGGGCGTAGAGGCTGTCCGAGCGCGCGTCCGCGCCGATCGCCGAGATCTGGACGAGGGTCTGCACCCCCGACCCGGCCGCCGCGCGGGCGATGCGGCCGGGTGCCTCGGCCTGCACGGCCGCGAAGGTGTTGCGCCCCGACTCGGCGAGGATGCCCACGCAGTTCACCACCGCCTCGGCCGAGGCCATGGCGGCGCGGACCGAGCCCTCGTCGCGGACGTTGCAGGGCACCGGCTCCACCTGCCCGACGACGCCGTAGGCGCGCACGAACAGCGCCTCGTTCGGGCGGCGGCAGGCCACGCGGACGCGCCAGCCCTCGGCCGCCATGCGCCGCGCGACGTAGCGCCCGATGAAGCCCGAGCCGCCGTAGATCGTCACCAGCTTCCGCATCTGCGCGCCTTTTCGGGATCGTTGCCTGGCCGGTTGAATACCGGCGGCCCCGGAGTGGAACAAGCCGCAAATGGACGCGGGCCGGACCCGGCATTTTTTGCCGGAGCGTCCGCTTGCGGGCGTTGACACCCGGGATGCCCCCCTTTACCTGTCCCCCATCGTCCACCGCCCAGGTGGCGGAATTGGTAGACGCGCACGGTTCAGGTCCGTGTGCCGCAAGGTGTGAAGGTTCGAGTCCTTTCCTGGGCACCAGCGACGAGGACGGCGCCACGACCGTCGCTCCGGCCGCTTCCTGAGGCCGGGGGATCCCCCGGGATCCGCAAAGCCCCCTCGCGGGGCTTTTTCTTTTCCGCCCCGCCGCTCAGCGCCGGTCGCGCAGGCCCGCCTCGGTGAAGTGGCGCGGGAAATGGGCGGCGGCGGCGGTCATCGCCGTGGCCAGCGCCTCGTCCAGCGGATAGGGCATGCGCATCGTCATCATGTCGAGCCAGATCCCCTCCACCGCCACGCGCAGCGCCCGGGCGGTCCGCGCGGGCGATCCGGCGTAGCCGTGCTCCGCCGCCATGCGCGCGCAGAGCCTCTCGAAGAGGTCGTTGTAGGCGTCGTCGTTGGCCCCGCACCGCTCCTGGTAGATCGGCCGGCTCTGCGCCTCGCTCCAGAAGGCGCACCAGGCGGCGAGGCGGTCGGGCGTGCAGATCGCGGGCGCGAAGTCCGCGCGCAGCAGCGCGTCGATCCGCTCGGGCGCCGAGGGGCCCGCACCCTCCAGCGCGGCCGTCCAGTTCGACCGGTACTCCTCGGCGAGGTGGAGCAGCGTCTCGAGCAGCAGGTTCTCCTTGGAGCGGAAATGGAAGTTCACCAGCCCGTGGCTCAGCCCGGCGCGGCGCGCGACCTCGCCCAGCGTGGTCCGCGCATAGCCCGTCCGCGCGATCACCGCGATCGTCGCCTCGATCAGCTGCACGCGGCGCTCGTCGCGCGGCAGCTTGCGCGGCGTCTCGGATCGGGCCGGTTCGGGCAGGCTGGACATGGCGGACTCGGGCTCTGGCGCGGCGGACCCAGCAATAGCCGAACTGCGACGCAGCGAAAGGGTGGAAAGTCTGATTGACAGTTCAGTCAATACAGTGCGAAGCTGATCCGGCGGCATCGGAAGGAACCGGACCATGGCGGAGCATCCGCGGCGCGACCTCAGCCGATCGAACGCGCAGTTCCGGCGGGCGGTGAAGCGGCTGCCGCTCGGCGTGTCGTCCACCTTCCGCTACTGGGGCGACGACCGCACGATCTACGTGGACAGCGCCAGGGGCGGCCGCATCCGGGACATCGACGGCAACACCTACGTCGACTACCGGCTGGCCTACGGCCCCGCGATCCTCGGCTATGCCGACGAGCGCGTGGACGCCGCGGCCCGGCGCGGGATGGCGGTGGGCGGGGTCTTCGCGCTCTCGACCGAGCGCGAGCTCGCGGTGGCCGACCGCATCGCGGGGATGGTGCCCGCGGCCGAGCTCGTGCGCTTCTCCAATTCCGGGACCGAGGCGGTGATGGCCGCGCTGCGGCTCGCGCGGGCCCATACGGGGCGCGAGAGCTACCTGCTGGTCGAAGGCGGCTACCACGGGCTCTTCGATGCGGCGATGTGGATGGCCAACCTCGACGAATGGGACTACCGGTCGAACAGCGACCCCGAGATCGTGCCCTACGGCAAGGGCGTCCCAGAGACGGTCAAGCCGCTCGCGCATCTCGTGCCCATGAACGATTTGCAGCGGCTGGAGGACGCGTTCCGCCGGAACGGCGACCGGCTGGCCGCGATGCTGATCGAGCCGATCCAGGGCAACTGCTGCGGGATCGCCGCGCGGGCGGACTACGTGCATCTGGCCCGCAAGCTCTGCGACGACTACGGCGTGATGCTCGTCATCGACGAGGTGAAGACGGGCTTCCGCGTCGGCAAGTCGGGCGTGCAGGGCCTTCTGGGCGTCAGGCCCGACATCACCACCTTCGCCAAGGCGATGGGGAACGGCTACCCCATCGCCGCCGTCGCGGGGCGCGAGGACGTGATGCGCACCTTCCGCCCCGGCGGCGCGAGCCACGGCGGCACCTACACCGCGCATTCCGTGAGCCTGGCGGCGGCGGAGGAGACGTTGCGCATCCTCGACGAGACGCCCGCGCTCGAGACGCTGGCCGGCCACGGGACGCGGCTGATGGCGGGAATCAGCCGGATCCTCGACGCGCGCGGGATCGTCCATTCCTACGCGGGGCATCCGGCGATGTTCGGCCTCTTCTTCGCCGAGACGCCGCCCGACACCTACCGCGCCTGGAAGACCTCGGACTACAGCTTCTACGACGCCCTCGCGCCCCGGCTGCACGACCTCGGCGTGATCGTGGAGCCCGACAGCCGCGAGCCCTGGTTCATGTGCGAGGCGCACGGGCTGGACGAGACCTGCCTGTCGGACACGCTGCGCGCCTTCGAGCGCGCGGTCGACCTGACGCTGGAGGAGGGGGCGGCGGCGGCACAATGACCTACGACGCGGTGATCGTGGGGGCGGGGCACAACGGCCTGGTGGCCGGCGCCTACCTCGCGCGGGCGGGCCTGAGGGTCTGCATCGTGGAGAGGAACGACTGGATCGGCGGCGCCGCGGTCAGCCGCGAGCTCTACCCGGGGTTCACCTACTCGAACTGCTCCTACGTGAGCAGCCTCTTCCGCCCCGAGATCATGCGCGACCTGGAGCTGCCGCGCCACGGGCTGCAGGTCATCCCCTACGAGGGCGGGGCCCTGTTCACCCGGGGCGACTACCTCGGCATGTTCCGCGACCACGACGCCAACCGGCGCGAGTTCGCGCGCCATTCCCCGCGCGACGCCGAGGCCTACGACCGCTACGCGCGCGACGTCCTGCGCCACTGCCGGTTCATCCGCCCGCTGCTGATGCGCCGCCCGCCCGACCCCGCGTCCTTCCGCCCGCGCGACCTGGCGGAGCTCGCGTGGCTCGGCCGGCGGATGCTCGGCCTGTCCGAGATGGCGATGTACGACATGATCCGGTTCTGGACGATGTCGATCGCCGACTTCCTCGACGAGTATTTCGAGAACCCGGCGGTCAAGGCCTACATGGCCGTGGGCTCGATCATCGGCACGGCGCTGGGGCCGATGTCGCCGGGCACGGCCTATGTCCTGCTGCACCACGCGATGGGGGACGTGGACGGCAACGTCGGCGCCTGGGGCTACGCGCGGGGCGGGATGGGGGCGATCACGCGCGCGCTCGCCGCCTCGTTCCGCGCGGCCGGGGGCGAGATCCGCACGGGCGACGGGGTGGACCGCGTCCTCGTCCGCAACGGCCGGGCGACGGGCGTGGCGCTGGCGGGCGGGGACGAGATCCGGGGACGCCGCGTGATCTCCAACATGGACGTGCGGCGCACCTTCCTGAACCACGTCGACGCGGCCGAGCTGCCCGAGCCGTTCCTGAAGCGCGTGCGCGGGTTCAAGACGCGCGGCTCGTCGGGCAAGCTCAACGTCGCACTCGACCGCGCGCCGCGCTTCACGGCGCTGCCCGAGGGGGCGCCCAACATCAAGGGCGACCTGCACTTCACCGATTCCATCGAGAAGATGGAACGCGGCTACGACGACTGGAAGGCGGGCCGGTTCAGCCGCGAGCCGTTCCAGGACATGATGATCCCCACGATGATCGACCCCACGATGGTGCCGGCGGGCAAGCACTTCATGTCGTGCTTCGTCCAGTACGCGCCGCCGAAGGTCGAGGGGCGCGACTGGACCGACGCCGACCGCGACGCCTTCGGGAAGGCCGTGATCGACCAGATCGACGCCCACGCGCCGGGGTTCCGCGAATCCATCCTGCACGTCGAGATCCGCACCCCGCGCGAGCTCGAGGCCGAGGTGGGCCTGACCGAGGGCAACATCTTCCAGGGCGAGCTGACCTTCGACCAGCTTCTCTTCAACCGACCCGTTCCGGGCTACGCCGACTACCGCAGCCCGATCCGGGACCTGTGGATCTGCGGGTCGTCCACGCACCCGGGCGGCGGCGTGATGGGCGCGCCCGGGCGCAACGCCGCGGCCGAGATCCTGCGCGACATGAAGCACCCCGCCAGGGACATGACCGATGCCTACGCCGTCCTTTGATGCGATCGTCATCGGCGGCGGCCCGAACGGGCTGGCGGCGGCCCACCACCTTCAGGCGAAGGGGCGGCGCGTCCTCCTCCTCGAGCGGGCGGATGCGGCGGGCGGGGGGGCCGCGGGGCAGCCCTTCGCGGAGGGCTTCGCGCGGCCCGCGCTCGCGCATCTGGCCTACAACCTCGACCCGCGGGTGGAGCGCGCGATGGACCTTGCGCGCCACGGCCTGTCCTGGGCGGACCCGGTGCTTCCCACCACCGCGCTGTCCGCGACCGGGCGCCACCTGCGGCTGGAGGGTGCCGCGGGCGAGCGGCTGGCCGGGGGCGACGCGGGCGCGGCCGACCGGGCGGCCTGGGCCGCCTTGCGCGCCCGGCTGATGCGGTTCGCGCGCGTGCTGTCGCCCTTGCGCGCGATGACGCCGCCGCGGCTGGCCAGGGGCGCCGGGAACCCGGTGCGGGCGCTGGCCGGGGTGGGGCTGCGCGCGCGGATGATGGGCGCGGACGAGTTCCGCGAGCTTCTGCGCGTGTTCCTCACCAACATGCACGACCTTCTGGGGGACGAGCTGTCCGATCCCCTGCTGAAGGGGGCGCTGGCCTTCGACGCGAGCCTCGGGGCCTGGCTGGGGCCGCGGTCGCCCAACTCGCTCCTGCCATGGCTGGATCGCCTCGCGGGGCAGATCGACGGGCGGCAGGGGGCGATCGGCCTGCCCGGGGGCGGGATGGCGGCGCTGGGTGCCGCCATGGCGCGCGCGGCCGAGGCGCAGGGGGTGGCGATCCGCACGGGCACCGCCGTGGGCCGCATCCTGGTCGAGGCCGACCGCGCCGCGGGCGTGGAGCTGGCCGACGGCACCGCGATCCGGGCGGGGCTGGTGGTCTCGGCGCTGGCGCCGAAGGTGACGCTGCTGGACCTCGCGGGGCCGCGCCACCTCGACACCGGCATGGCCGCGCGCCTGCGCCACCAGAAGGCGCGGGGGGCGGCGGCGAAGCTGCACCTCGCGCTGCGGGGCCTGCCCGACTTCCGCGGCGCGGACCCGCGCAGCCGCCTCGTCATCGCGCCCTCGCCCGAGGCGGTGGAGCGCGCCTTCGACCCCGGCAAGTACGGCGGGGTGCCCGAGGCGCCCACGATGGAGATCCTCATCCCCTCGGCCATCGAGGGGGGCCACGCGCCCGAGGGGCGGCACCTCCTCAGCGCGGTCGTCCAGTACGCCCCGCACGGCCCCGCCGACCCCGCGGCCGCGCGCGCCGCCATGCTGCGCGCCGCCATGGCGCAGCTCGAGGCCCATGCGCCGGGGATCGGCGCGCTGGTCGAGGCGGCCGAGATGCTGATGCCGCACGACATCGCGGCGCGCTGGGGCAGCCCCGGCGGCACCTGGCACCACGGCGAGCTGAGCGTGGAGCAGATGCTGTTCCTGCGCCCCGTGCCGGGCCTGGCGCAGTATGCGACCCCCATCGCGGGCCTCTGGCTCGCCAGCGCCGGCTGCCATCCGGGGGGCGGGGTCTCGGGCAGCGCCGGCCTCAACGCCGCCGAAGCCATCGGGAGGGCCGCATGAGGGACTTCGCGACCAAGGGCCGGCGCCACTTCGAGACGCCGCTCCTCCAGACGCCCTTCCACCCGCGCACGGCCGCCGCGAGCCGGCTCTACGACTGGGTGCCCTGGGCGGGCTATGCCTCGGTCGCGACCTACGACGACGCCGAGATGGAGTATTCGGCGATCCGCAACGCGGCGACGGTCTTCGACCTCTGCCCGATGGTGAAGTACCGCATCGAGGGCCCGGACGCCGCGGCCTTCCTCGACCGGCTGACGGTGCGGCGCGCCTCGGCGCTGACGCCGGGCGGGGTCCACTACACGGTCTGGTGCGACGACGCGGGCCACCTCATCGACGACGGCACGCTGTTCCGCCTCGGCCCCGACCGCTTCCGCCTGTGCTGCCAGGAGCGCCACCTGCCGTGGCTGCAGGACAGCGCGCAGGGCTTCGACGTAGGCGTCGCCGACGAGACGGCGGACGTCGCGGCGCTGTCGCTGCAGGGGCCGACCTCGGCCTCGGTGCTGGCGGCGGCGGGGATCGACGTCTCCGCGCTCAGGCCCTTCCGCATGATCGAGGTTCCGCTGGGCGGCGGAAGGCTCATGATCTCGCGCACGGGGTTCACGGGCGATCTCGGCTACGAGCTCTGGACGACGCCCGACCGCGCGCTGACCCTGTGGGACATCCTGTTCGAGGCGGGCGCGCCCTACGGGATCCGGCCGATCGGGTCGGCCGCGCTCGACACCGCGCGGCTCGAGGCGGGGTTCATCCTCGCGAACGTCGACTTCATCCCGGCGCACCAGTGCCTGCGCGAGGACCGGCTGCGCTCGCCCTTGGAGATGGGGCTGGGCTGGCTGGTCGACTGGGACAAGGGCCATTTCAACGGCCGCCGCGCGCTGGTGCGCGAGCGCGAGACGGGCGGGCGCTGGGTCTTCCTCGGGCTGGAGGTGGAGGGCAACGTCGCGGCCGCGGGCGCTGTCCTCTACCACGCCCGGACGACCGAGGCGGGGATGGTCACGGGGGCCTGCTGGTCGCCCACGCTGAAGACGAGCGTGGCACTCGCGCAGGTCGAACGCCGCTTCGCCGACGCGCGGAACCTCTGGGCCGAGATCTACGCGCTGCGCGAGCTGCACTACGCGAAGCTCATGGTGCGGGTGCGGCCGGCGGCGCGGCCCTTCTTCCGGTCCGACCGGCGCCGCGCGACGCCGCCCCTCCCCTTCTGAACGGAGACCGCCATGGGCCACGAACGCCACCCGCTGTCGCCGCGCCTCGACCGCTGCCCGCCCACGCTGCCGCGCGAGGCCTACCTCGACCCGGGCTGGTTCGACCGCGAGATGCGCACGATCTTCGCGCGGACCTGGGTGATGGCCGGGCGGCTGGCCGACATCGCCCCCGGCACGATGCGGCGCGCGGCGCTGGGCACGGCCCCGGGGATCCTGTGCCGCGACGCGGACGGCGCGCTGTCCGCCTTTCACAACACCTGCCGCCACCGGGGGGCGGAGCTGTGCCGGGCCGAGGTGGAGCCGCTGGGCCGGATGATCCGCTGCCCCTACCACGCCTGGGCCTATGCGGCATCCGACGGACGCCTCCTGTCCACCGCGCACGCCGTGCCCACGCGCGACTTCCGGCCCGGGGACCACGGGCTTTTCCCGCTCGCCACCCGCGTCTGGAACGGCTTCGTGTTCCTTTCGGCCGCAGCCGATCCCGGCGACATCCACAGCGACGTGCCGCTGGCCACGCTCGACAACTGGCCGATGGACGCCCTCGTCACCGCGCACCGGCACGAGGCGGAGCTTGCGTGCAACTGGAAGGCCTTCTGGGAGAACTACTCGGAATGCCTCCACTGCCCCGGCGTCCACCCCGAGCTCTGCGACCGCGTGCCGGTCTACGGCCGCGGCCTCATGGGGCCGGCCGAGGCGGCGGACTGGACGCCCGACGCGCCCCCGGCCCCGGCGCTGGCGCGCGGCGCGGAAAGCTGGACGCCCTCGGGCGCGCCCTGCGGCCCGGCCTTCCCCGGCCTGACGGCGGCCGAGCGCGCGGCGGGCCACACCTTCGTCACGCTGTGGCCCTCGGCCTTCGTGGTGGCGCACGTCGACCACGTCCGGTCGGTGCGGCTGGTCCCGCTTGCCCCCGACCGGACCCGGCTCGTCGCCGAATGGCACTTCCCCCCAGCGACGCTCGCCCAGCCCGGGTTCGACGCGAGCGAGGTCGCGGCCTTCGCCACGCGGGTGCTGCGGCAGGACGCCGAGGCGGTGGAGGCGAACCAGCGCGGGATCGCCTCGCCCGCCTTCCGGCGCGGCACGCTGATGCCCGAGGAGTACGAGATCGACCGCTTCGACCGGTGGGTGCTCGCCGGGATGGAGGAGGGCGCGCCATGACCGACTTCCCCCTCGGGACGCGCGCGGTGCCCGACGCCTGGGACCGTCGCGGCCTGCCCGCCTGGACCTACCGCTCCGAGGCGCTTCTGGCGCTGGAGCGCGAGCGGCTGTTCCTCACGCACTGGCAGGTCGCGGGGCACGTGAACGACATCCCCGCGCCGGGCGACTGGTTCGCCTTCGACATGCCGGGCGAGCGCGCGGTGGTCATGCGGGGCGAGGACGGCCAAGTGCGGGCCTTCCACAACCTCTGCCGCCACCGCGGCGCGCGGGTGGTCGACGGCGCGCGCGGGCACTGCCGCGGCGCCGTCGTCTGCCCGTTCCACGGCTGGGTCTACAACCTCGACGGATCGCTGCGCGGCGCGGCGCGCCCGTCCACCTTCGGCGCGATGGACCGCGCGGCCTTCGGGCTGAAGCCGGTGGAGATGGAGGTCTTCCACGGCTTCGTCTTCCTGCGCTTCGCCCCCGGCCCGCAGCCCGCGGTCGCCGACCTCCTCGCGCCCTTCGCCGCGGACTTCGCGGCCTATCGCGCGGGCGGCCTGTTGCCCGCCGAGCGGTCGCACTGGGCCTTCGACCTGCCCGTCAACTGGAAGTCGGTGCGCGACGTCGACAACGAGGGCTACCATGTGGCGCTCGCGCATCCGGGCCTGCAGGAGCTCTACGGCCGGACCTACCGCGACCTCCACCTCGACGACGGGCTCTCGGTCTCGGTCGGCTGGTTCGGCGACGCGCCGGGGCGGGGCTGGTCGGTGCGCCGCTACCTCCGCCACGCCCCGGCGCGGCCGGACCTGCCCCCGCACCTCCGCCGGGCCTGGACCTACTACGGCCTCTTTCCCAACGCCGTCTTCGCCTTCACGCCGGAGGCGGCGCAGTTCTACCAGGAACTGCCCGTGGCCCCCGGCCTCACGCGGCTGACGGGGCGGATGTACCGCGGCCCGGACGAGGCGCGCGCGACGCGGATCGCGCGCTACCTCGCCTGGCGGATCGACCGCGCGACCTCGGCCGAGGACCGCCAGCTTTCGGTCTGGTCCGACGAATCGATGCGGTCCGCCGCCTTCGAGGGGTTCCACCTGTCGGACCTCGAGTACGGGCTGCGCCGCCACCACGACGCGCTGCGGCGCATCCTGCCGGTCATGACGCTGCCCGAAGCCCCGGCCGAGGGCGAAATCGCCCGTCGCAACGATGAACTGATTGACCGATCAACCCGGCCCGGCTGACGATCGGGCGACATCCAAGGGAAGGACACGCCGATGCCACTGACCCGCCGCCACGCGCTCGCGACCCTCGGCGCGGGGCTCGCGCTGCCCTACGTCCGCCCGTCCTGGGCGCAGGCGGGCACGGTCAACGTCTACAACTGGTCCGACTACATCGGCGAGACGACGCTCGCCGACTTCGAGGCCGAGACGGGGATCGGCGTCGTCTACGACCTCTACGCCAGCAGCGAGGAGATGCAGGCGCGGATGCTGGCGGGATCCTCGGGCTACGACCTCGTGCTGCAGGCGGGCAGCGCGATGCCGCGGATGGTGGCGGCGGGGGTCTACCGGCCCTTCGACCGGGCGAGGCTGACGAACTGGGGCAACCTCGACCCCGTCCTGCTCCGCACGGTCGAGGGGTTCGACCCCGGCAACGCCCACGGCGTGCCCTACATGTGGGGCTCGGTGGGCTTCACCTACAACCTCGACATGGTGCGGGAGCGGCTGCCCGACGCCGACCTGAGCGACCTCGGCACGATCCTGAACCCCGAGAACGCGGCGAAGCTCGCGGATTGCGGGATCTCCCTTCTCGACAGCCCGGACGACTTCGGGGTGATGGTGCTGAAGTACATCGGGCTCGACCCGGACACGGCGGGCGCGGCGGAGTACCAGCGGATGCTCGAGACGATGATGCCGATCCGCGACTACGTCGCGGTCTTCGACAACGCGAACTACCTGACGACCCTTCCCGCGGGCGAGGTCTGCGCGGTCAACAGCTGGTCGGGCGACTACAGCGTGGCCAAGGCGCGCGCGGCCGAGGCGGGGCTGACGGTGAACCTCGCCTACTTCGTGCCGCGCTCGGGCGTGCCCGCGTGGTTCGACCTCTGGGCGATCCCGGCGGACGCGCCCAACGTCGCCAACGCGCATGCCTTCGCCAACTACCTGCTCCGGCCCGAGGTGATCGCGGCCGCCAGCAACTTCACGGGCTATGCCAACGCGAACCGCGCCTCGAAGCCCCTGCTCGATCCCGCGATCGCGAACGACCCCGCGATCTACCCCGACGCCGAGACGATGGCGCGGCTCTACACCCCCGCGCCGCCGACCGAGGCGCAGGCGCGCGAGATCCTGCGCGCCTGGACCACCTTCCGGGCGGGCGGCTGAGCCCCGGGGACACGGCCGTGGCCGCCCCGTTCCTGCGCATCGAAGGGGTCTCGAAGCGCTTTGGCACCTTCGAGGCGGTGCGCGACGTGACGCTGTCGATCGACAGGGGCGAGATCTTCGCGCTCCTCGGCGGGTCGGGCTGCGGGAAGACGACGCTCCTGCGGATGCTCGCGGGGTTCGAGGAACCCTCGGCGGGGCGCATCCACCTCGATGGGCAGGACATGACGGGCGTGCCCCCCTGGGAGCGCCCGGTCCACATGATGTTCCAGAGCTATGCGCTGTTCCCCCACATGACGGTGGAGCGGAACGTGGGCTACGGCCTCAAGCACGAGCCGATGACCGCGGCCCAGCGCGCCGACCGGGTGCGCGCGATGCTCGACCTCGTGCAACTGGCCCCCCTCGCGCAGCGCAGGCCCCACCAGATCTCGGGCGGGCAGCGGCAGCGCGTGGCGCTGGCGCGCGCCCTGGCCCGCCAGCCGAAGCTGCTGCTGCTCGACGAGCCGCTGGCCGCGCTCGACAAGAAGCTGCGCGAGCACACGCAGTTCGAGCTGATGTCGATCCAGGAGCGCACCGGCGTCACCTTCATCGTCGTGACCCACGACCAGGAGGAGGCGATGACGCTCGCCGACCGCATCGCGGTGATGGACCGCGGCGCGGTCCAGCAGGTCGGCCCCCCGGCCGAGGTCTACGAGCATCCGGCCAGCCGGTTCGTCGCGAACTTCCTCGGCTCCATGTCGCAGTTCGACGCGGTGGTGACGGGGATCGAGGGGGCCACGGCCCGGCTGGAGGTGCCCGCCTTCGGCACCGCCATCGAGGCGCAGGCGATCCCGGCCATCGCCCCCGGCGAGCGGCTGACGCTCGCGCTGCGGCCCGAGAAGGTCGCGATCCACCACGACCGGCCCGAGGGTCCGAACGTGGTCGCGGGCGAGGTGAGGGATCTCGCCTATTTCGGCAAGGACAGCCTCTACCGCGTGACGCTGCCCACGGGCGAGCTGATCGCCGTGCACGCGGTCAACGCGCGCCGCAAGGGCGACAAGCGGCCCGACTGGCATGACCGGGTCTGGATCCGCTTCGATCCGGCCTCGGCGATCCTCCTGAGGCGCTGAGGTGGCCGGACGCCTCGCCGCCTGGTTCCACCGCCGGGGCTGGTCCGACCTGATCGTCGCGCTGCCCTACCTGTGGCTCGTCGCGCTGTTCCTCGTCCCCTTCCTGATCGTCGCCGCGATGAGCGTGGCGAGCCAGGCCCCCACCGCGCCCCCCTTCGCCTTCGGCGGCGACTATCCCTGGATCAACCCGGCGGCCTACGTCCGGCTCGTCACCGACGACCTCTACCTCCGGTCGTTCCTGATCTCGCTCGCCAATGCGGGCGTGGCCACGGCGCTGTGCCTCCTTCTCGGCTATCCGATGGCGCTGGGGCTCACGCGCGCGCCCCGGGGCTGGCGCACCGTGCTCCTGATGCTGGTGATCCTGCCCTTCTGGACCTCGTTCCTGCTGCGGGTCTATGCCTGGATGGGGCTGATGGGCCGGTCGAGCTGGTTCAACCGGATGCTGACCGAGGGCTGGAACGCCCTCGTCCCCATCGACCAGGCGGTGGCCTCGGTGCCGCTGATGAACACCAACTTCGCGGTGGTTCTCGTCATGGTCTACACCTACCTGCCCTTCATGATCCTGCCGCTCTACGCGAGCCTCGAGCGGCTCGACCCGACGCTGGACGAGGCGGCGATGGATCTCGGCAGCCGCCCGGCCCGCGTCTTCCTCGACGTGACGCTGCCGCAGTCGGTGCCGGGGATCGTGGCGGGGGGCCTTCTCGTCTTCATCCCCGCGGCGGGGGAGCTGGTGATCCCCACGCTGGTGGGCAACGCCGGCACCCCGATGATCGGGCGCGTCATCTCGGACGAGTTCGCGCAGGCGCGCGACTGGCCCATGGCCTCCGCCCTGGCGGTGGCGCTGCTGGTGCTGATGGTGGTGCCGACGATGCTCTACGGCCGCCACCAGGCGCGCGCCGAGGGGCGGGGGGATCCGCGATGAGGCGCCTTTCGCCCTTCCTGATCGTCGCCCTGGCGGGGGGATTCGTCTTCCTCTACCTGCCGATCCTGTCGATGGCGGTCTATTCGTTCAACGACTCGCGGCTGGCGACCGTCTGGGGCGGGTTCTCGACGCGCTGGTACGTCTCGCTCGCGTCGAACCGGCAGATCCTCGGCGCGGCGGCCCTGTCGCTGAAGATCGCGCTGGTCTCGGCGACCGTCGCCACGGTCCTCGGCACGATGGCGGGCTTCGCGCTGGCGCGGTTCCGCCGGTTCCGGGGGCGGACGCTGTTCGCGGGCCTCGTCACGGCACCCCTCGTCATGCCCGAGGTGATCACCGGCATCTCGCTGCTGATGCTGTTCATCCTGCTCGCGGAGGCGACGGGCTGGCCCGGGCAGCGCGGCTTCGCGACCGTGACGCTCGCGCACATCACCTTCTCGATGGTCTTCGTCACCACGGTCGTGCAGGCGCGCCTGTCCCAGGCCGACCGCGCGATCGAGGAGGCGGCGATGGACCTCGGCTCGCGCCCCTGGCAGGTGCTGTGGGACGTGACGCTTCCCACCGCCTTCCCCGCGATCCTGTCGGGCTGGCTCCTCGCCTTCACGATCAGCCTCGACGACGTGGTCATCACCTCGTTCACGACGGGGCCGGGGTCGACGACGCTGCCCCTCGTGATCTGGTCGAAGGTCAAGCTGGGGGTCACGCCCGACGTCAACGCGCTGGCCACGATCACGGTGGTCGTCGTCGGCATCGGCGTGGCGCTGGCGGGCTGGATCCTGGCGCGGGCCGAGCGGCGGCGCCTGCGCGACGAGCGTCTGGCGGCCCGCGGCGATGGCTGACCCGCGCGTCCTGATCCACGCGCCCCCGGGCGAGCCGGGGTCGGGCCGCGTCCGCTACGGGGCGGCGATGGCGCTGCACCGGCAGGGCCTGCTGACCGAGGCGCAGCTCGAGGCCTACCGCGTGGCCTCGGCCCACGACGGGCGAGACCCGGCGGCGCTGCTGGCCGACCTCGGCCTGCCGGTGCCGCCGCGCGCGGAGAGCGATCCGGTGGCACGGCTGACCGGGGCGGTGGCGCGCTACGTGGGCGGCCTGCGCTTCCCCGGGCAGGCCGAGGTCCGGCGCGGCCTCGCCCGGGCCCTCGCCGCCCCGCCCCGCGCCGTCGTCCCGAGGGGCAGTCCCGTCGCGGAGACCTGGCTTCCCGCCGCGCTGGCCCCGCTGTCGGCCACGCACCCCGACCTTTCCCGGGCCATCGGCGAGGCGGCCCCGCGCCTCGCCTGGGGCACCTACGACGCCTATCCGCCCGACCGGATCGGCCCGGCCTTCGCGGCGGGCCATGCCTTCGCCTCGCTGGTGGGGGCGGACGCGCCCCATGCGGCAGAGGACTACGACCTCGGCCTGTTCCTGATCGCGCCGCACGTCCTCTACCGCGACCACGCCCATCCCGCGCCCGAGCTCTACGCGCCGCTGACAGGGCCGCACGGCTGGCGCTTCGGGCCGGGGCGGCCGCTGCACCGGAGGCCCGCGCACCGGCCCGTCTGGAACGAGCCGATGCGGCCGCACCTGACGCTGGCGGGCGCGGTGCCCTTCCTTGCGGTCTACTGCTGGACGCGCGACGTCGACCGTCCGGCGGTGGTCCTCGACGCCGGGGACTGGCCCGCGCTGGAGGCCGCGCGCCCGGCTGCCGATTGACCCTGCGGGATGCGGGGCCTATGGATGCGTCCGATCCGATCCTGACCCGCCGGGGCCCGCCGTGACCATCCACCTGCACCCGCGCGACCTGCCCGAGGGGCTCGACCTCGGCCGGGTGGTCGCGATCGACACCGAGACGATGGGGCTCAACCCCGCGCGCGACCGGCTGTGCCTCGTGCAGCTCTCGGCCGGCGACGGCGACGCGCATCTCGTGCAGGTCGCGCGGGGCCAGCGCGAGGCGCCGCGCCTCTGCGCGCTGCTGGAAGACCCGGGGGTGACCAAGCTCTTCCACTTCGGCCGGTTCGACATCGCCGCCCTGCGCGCGGCCTTCGGGGTGACGACGCGCCCCGTCTGGTGCACCAAGATCGCGGCGAAGATGGTGCGCACCTTCACCGACCGGCACGGGCTGAAGTACCTGCTGGGCGACCTCGTCGGCGTCGACGTCTCCAAGCAGCAGCAGACCTCGGACTGGGGCGCGGCCGAGCTTTCGCCCGCGCAGCTGGAGTATGCGGCCTCGGACGTGCTGCACCTCCACCGCCTGAAGGCGGAGCTGGAGTCGCGCCTCGCGCGCGAGGGGCGGGCGGATCTGGCGCGGGCCTGCTTCGACTTCCTGCCGACGCGGGCGGAGCTCGACCTGCTGGGCTGGGGGGACGAGGATGACGTCTTCCGGCACTGACCTTCTGGCCGCCGGCCGCCGCGTGATCGCGCGCGAGGCCGAGGCGCTGGCGATCCTCGCCGACCGTCTCGGGCCCGAGTTCGCAGCCGCCTGCGACCTGATCCTGTCGGCCACGGGGCGCGTGATCGTCTGCGGGATGGGGAAGTCGGGCCATGTCGCGCGCAAGATCGCGGCGACGCTCGCCTCCACCGGGACGCCCGCGCAGTTCGTCCATCCGGCCGAGGCGTCGCACGGCGACCTCGGGATGGTCACGCAGGGCGACGTGGCGCTGGTCCTCTCCAACTCCGGCGAGACGCCGGAGCTTGCGGACATCGTGGCGCACACCCGGCGCTTCGCGATCCCGCTGATCGGGGTCGCCGGGCGGGCGGGGTCGACGCTGCTGCGGCAGGCCGACGTGGCGATCCTGCTGCCGCCCGCGCCCGAGGCCTGCGACACCGGGATCGTGCCCACCACCAGCACGACGATGACGCTGGCGCTGGGCGACGCGCTGGCCGTCGCGCTGATGGAGCGGCGGCGCTTCACGCCCGACCAGTTCCGCGTCTTCCACCCCGGCGGGCGGCTCGGCGCGCGGCTCGCGCGCGTGGACGACCTCATGCACACCGACCTGCCGCTGGTGCGGGCCGGAACCCCCATGGGCGAGGCGCTTCTGGCGATGAGCGGGAAGGGCTTCGGCGTCGTGGGCATCGTGGGCGAGGCCGGCGACCTCGAGGGGATCATCACCGACGGCGACCTGCGCCGTCACCTCGACGGGCTGCTCGCGCGCAGGGCGGGCGAGGTGATGACGCGCAGGCCCCGGACGATCCCCGCGGGCGCGCTGGCGCAGGCGGCGGTCGCGGCGATGAACGAAGCCAAGATCACCGCGCTCTTCGTGGTGGAGGGGCGGCGCCCGGTGGGGCTGATCCACATCCACGACTGCCTGCGCGCCGGGATCGTCTAGGGCGCCGGCGCGTGGAATCCCGCGACCGCCTGCGTTCCGGTCTCGTCGCCTGGCTCAAGGTGCTGCTTCCGCTGGCGGCGCTCGGGGCCCTGTCGACGCTGTTCCTCGTGTCGCGGACGATCGACCCCGAGGATGCGATCCCCTACGCCACCGTCGACGTGGAGGACCGCATCCGCGAGCCGCGGATGACCGCGCCGACCTGGTCGGGGGTGCTGGCGGACGGGGCCTCGCTGACGGTCACCGCCGAGGAGGCGCGTCCCGACGCCGCGACCGGCGCCTCGGCCGCCCGGGTGCGGGCCGATCTTGCCACGCCCGACGGCCGGCGAACGAGGATCGAGGCCGCCACCGTCGCGGTCGACCCCGCGGAGCGACGGATGACCCTGGGGGGCGGCGTGCGGATCGAGAGCGGGGCCGACCTCGTGATCGAGACCGCGGGTCTCGTCGCCGACCTGACCCGGACGGGCCTCGTCTCGACCGGCCCGGTCGCGGCGCGGGGCGCGGTCGGCCTGCTCGAGGCGGGGCGCATGGCGCTGACCCGCGCGCCCGGAAATCCCCCGGCCTATGCAATTCGTTTCTCCGACGGGGTGCGGGTCGTGTATGGTCCGCCCCGGACCGAACCCTGAAGGAGCGACGATGCCGATCCGCCCCGCCCTCGCCCTGACCCTGCTGCTGGCGGCAGTGCCGCTCCTGGCGCCGATGGGCCTCGCGCAGACCGGCGGGGTCCGCTTCGGCGGGCTGCGGCAGGACCCCTCGCTGCCCGTCGAGGTCACGGCCGAGAGCCTGACCGTCAGCCAGGCCGACGGCAGCGCGACCTACGAGGGGAACGTGGTGGTGGGGCAGGGCGAGATGCGCCTCGCCGCGGCGACCGTGGTCGTCGAGTTCGACGGGCCCCAGCGGCGGATCGCCCGCCTGCGCGCCTCGGGCGGCGTGACGCTCGCCACGGGCACCGACGCGGCCGAGGCGCGCGAGGCGGTCTACACGATCGACGAGGGCCGGATCGTGCTTGAGGGCGACGTGCTGCTGACGCAGGGGGGCACGGCGATCTCGGGCGACCGGCTGGTCATCGACCTTGCGGCGGGGACGGGGTCCATCGAGGGCGGGGTCGAGACGGTCTTCACGCCGGGGGGCAACTGATGGCCCCCGCCCCCGGCCATCCCGCCCCCGGGCTGACCGTGACCGAGGGCTCGGCGGGCCTGCGGGTGCTCGGCCTGCGCAAGAGCTACCACCGCCGCCCGGTGATCCGCGACGTGTCGCTGACGCTGAACCGGGGCGAGGTCGTGGCGCTGCTGGGGCCCAACGGGTCGGGCAAGACCACCTGCTTCTACGCCATCGCGGGCCTCGTCGCGCCCGAGGGCGGGCAGGTCCTGATCGACGGGCGCGACGCGACCCCGCTTCCGATGTACCGCCGCGCGCGGATGGGGATCGGCTACCTGCCGCAGGAGGTGTCGATCTTCCGCGGCCTGTCGGTCGAGGACAACATCATGGCCGTGCTGGAGATCGCGGTGCCCGACGCCAAGCGCCGGCGCGAGCGGCTGGAGACGCTTCTCGCGGAGTTCTCGATCACCCACCTGCGGCGCGCGCCCGCGCTGGCGCTTTCGGGCGGCGAGCGGCGGCGGGTGGAGATCGCGCGCTGCCTCGCGGCCGATCCGAAGTACCTGCTGCTCGACGAGCCCTTCGCGGGCGTCGACCCCATCGCCGTGGGCGAGATCCGGGCTCTGGTCGCGGACCTCAGGGGGCGCGGGATCGGGGTGCTCATCACCGACCACAACGTGCGCGAGACGCTGGGCATCGTCGACCGGGCCTACATCCTGCACGACGGCCACGTCCTCATGAGCGGCACGACCGAGGAGGTCGTGCGCGACGAGACGGTGCGGCGCGTCTACCTCGGCCAGAACTTCCGCATCGGCTGAGCGGCGTCCAGTCGCGTGTTGACATTCCGCGACCCGGTGGCCCCAAATGCCCGGGATGCGTGTGGCCCGCGCCCCGCGCGAGCCGTCAGCGGAGGGACGATGCGCTACCAGATCACGGGAAAGCAGATCGACATCGGCGAGGCGCTCCAGACGCACGTGAAGTCCGAACTGGGCGAGACGATCGAGAAATACGCCCAGCGCCCGACCGACGCCGTCGTCACCTTCAGCCGCGTCGCGCACGAGTTGCACTGCGAGGCGGTGATCCACCTGTCGACCGGGCTGACCGCACAGGCCAGGGGCCACGCCACCGAGATCTACGCCGCCTTCGAGGCCTGCCGCGAGAAGATGGACAAGCAGCTCCGCCGCTACAAGCGGCGCCTGCGCAGCCATCACCACCAGCGCACGACCCCTGTTGAGTTCGACGGCGGCCAGTCGTATATCCTCGCCGCAACCGAGGAACCCGGGGAGACCGAGCCCGACACGCTGCAGCCCGTCGTCATCGCCGAGATGGAGACCCGCATCCCGTCGATCACCGTCGGCGAGGCGGTCATGCAGCTGGAGCTGGCGGGGCAGAGGATGCTCGTGTTCCGCAACGAGGGTCACGGCGGCGTCAACGTCGTCTACCGCCGGGACGACGGCAACATCGGCTGGATCGACCCGCGCAACAGCACCTGAACGGCCCCGCCGAGGGGCGGAGCGAACGACGACCCATGGAACTATCCGCACTGCTCAATCCCGGCGCCGTCCGGGTCGTGAGCCATCTGACGAGCAAGAAGCGCCTGTTCCACGAGCTGGGCGAGATGGCGGCGCAGGCCTACGGGCTGAGCGCGCCGACCGCGATCGACGGGCTTCAGGAACGCGAGAGCCTGGGCCCCACCGGCGTCGGGCACGGCATCGCCCTGCCCCATGCGCGGCTGGAGGATCTCGGCCGGATCGTCGGCGTCTTCCTGCGGCTCGAACGCCCGCTCGACTACGACAGCGTGGACCGGCAGCCGGTCGACCTCGTCTTCGGCCTGTTCGCGCCCAAGGATTCGGGGGTGGACCACCTCAAGGCGCTGGCGCTGGTGTCGCGGACGATGCGCGACGCGGGCATCTGCCAGAAGCTGCGCGCCAACACCGATCCCGCGAAGCTGCACGCGATCCTGACCGAGGCGCGCGCGCCGCAGGCGGCCTAGGGGCGCCAGTCCGCGAAGCCGAAGGTCGCGTAGTCGCGCGCGTAGGCCGCGCGCGCGGCGGCCTCGCAGTCGGCGTCGGCGATCGCGGCGAGCGGCCAGGGTCCGTCGTCGGGCTCGGAGGCGGGGGCGGGGGCCGTCGCCCCGACCTCGGCCGCGAGGAAGGCCAGCCCCTCCGCCAGCCGGTCCTCGCGCAGGATCGCGTCGGGCGGCCGGACCTGCGCGAAGCCCTGGATCGTCGCAAGCTGGCTTGCCCAGTCCGGCGGGGTGCGGAACCCCGTCTGTCCGCCGAGGTTCAGCCGCGCGAGCCGCAGGAAGCCGAGGAAGGCCGCGCGGTGCGCCTCGGCCGTCGCGGCCGCCGCCGGGTCGATTCCCGTCAGCCGGACCAGCGCGCGGCGCGCCTCGGGCAGGGCGCCGGCGGACAGCAGCGTCGCGCGGAAGGCGCGATGGGCCCGGGCGAGCGGGTGGCGCACCGCGGTGAAGCTGCGATGGACCCCCGCCCCGCGCGCCCACTGGCGAAGCCCCTTCTGGTCGAGCCCGCTGCGCGTCCCGCCCGAGCCCAGCCGCGACAGCCAGTCCGCGACCGCCGGGCCCGGGCCGCCCGGGATCGGCATGAACAGAAGCCCCGCCCCCGTTGCGGCGACATGCTCGGGCACCATCGCCGGGCGCCGCGGCTCCAGCGCGGGGATGCGGTCCGCGCCCGCCCAGTCGACCCCGGCCAGCGCCGCCGCCATCCCCTCGGGGTTCGAGACCTTGTCGGCGAGGGGCGCGGGGTTCTGCTTCTTCAGCCCAGCGTCCAGCGCCGCGAGGCGGCCCTCGACCCCGAGGAAGGCCGCGAGGCCGTTCAGGACATCGAGGTCGCGCAGGTCGTCGTAGTCGATCGCGAAGGCGGCCTGCCCGGTCGACTGCAGCGCGCGGCGAAGGACGCGGTGGAAGGCCTGCGTCTCAGCGAGGTGGTGGCGGAACTCGGGCTCGTCGAAGCGGATGCGCGCCTGCCGCAGGGCCGCCGCGTCGCCCAGCCGCCACTGATCGGTCGCCTGCGCGATCTTCCACGACACGTAGGTCTCGGCCGGGCTGCGGGTCAGGACGACCTTGGCCCAGCGCGGGTCGGGCATCACCCGGGCCAGCACGCGCGGATCGTGGTCGTGGAAGAACCGGAACCCCGGCAGCACCCCCGGCTGGCGCAGCGCGGCCAGCAGCGCCAGCGGGTCGGCGTCGCGCGCGGCCATGTCGATCCCGAACAGCGCGGTGCCGCCCTGCCGGTCGACGAAATGGGGGTTGAAGACCTCGCCGTGGCAGCGGACGCCGGGCAGCGCGTTGAGGTTGGCCTGCAGGAAGTTCGACCCCGTTCGCATCCCGGCGAGGATGACGAATCCGTCGAGGCGCCCCGGCCCGCTCACCGGACGAGCCCGCTCACTTGACGAGATAGGGCTTGCCCCGGCGCGGCGTGATCGGCCGGGGATCGTCGTCGACGGGGAAATCGCCCATCAGGACCGGCTGCATCCCCTGGTTCCGCAGGTTCTGGAGGAAGCGGCCGAAGCCCGACAGGTCCGCGAGCCGGGGCACCTCGGTCAGCGCGCGCCGGGCGCGCGGGCCGATCTCGTCGGCGATGAGCTGCAGGGGCTCCATCGGGCTCTCCACGAACTCGGCCAGCGACCAGATCCGCACCCGCGCCCTGACCGCCCCGCCGCGCAGCAAGGCGAGGTGGTCCGTCTCGATCCTCTGGAGCCGCGCCGCCTCGCGCCGGATGTCGGCGAAGGGCTGGTCCGACCGGAACAGGGGAACCGCCCAGGCGCCGGTGATCACCGAGACATGCGCGTTGGCGTCGCGCGCGACGACGGGGGCGATCGCCTGGTCGTCGGCCGGGCCGAACTGGAAGCACTGCCGCTCGCCCCGCGTGTTCCAGACGAGGTTCCGCAGGAAGGCGGCCGGGTCGTAGTCGCGCAGCGCGGCGCTGTCGGACAGCGCGCCCGTCCAGACCGTCTCGCCCCCGGCGAAGTGGACGCGGTCGGGCGCGAAGAGGCGGCCATGGACCCGCGTGCCCGCCACCTTGCCAAGCCAGGTCTCGAAGTTCTCGAACAGGTCCGAGAACCCCTGGAACACCGAATAGGCGGCCGCGGTCCGCCCCGCCTCGGCGGGGTCGGCGGGAAGGCGGCTCTGCATGATCAGGCCGGCCCGGCCCTTCACGCGCCGCTCCGCCGCCTTGGCGAAGAGCCGGTCGATCTTGCCGGGGCCGGGCTCGGCCGCGGCCGGGCCGGCGCCCCCGGCCGCGAGGAAGGCGGCGTAGAGCTTGCCCGCGTGCGGCCAGATCTTGCGCGCGACGAAGCAGTCCGACCGCCGCAGAAGCTGGAGGTGGTCGTCGTAGAAGACATGCGGCTTTCCCTGAAAGTCGAACTTCGACAGGGTCAGCGACCGGCTCTCCACGTCGGTGGCGTGAAGCCGCACCAGCGTCTGGAAGTAGCTTTCGTCGGGGATCCAGACGTGGCGGAAGTAGCGGTCGTGGCTCGCGCGCCGCGGATCCTCGAGGATGGCCGCCAGCGTCCGCCGCGTCAGGCACCACCACTGGCTGCCCAGATGCGGCACGAGGCCCGCGGGGATCCGCCGCCGCCAGCCGATCCGCCGCTGGAGCGCCACGTAGGCGTCGAACAGCCGCCGGCGCCGGCGCCACGAGAAGGGGAAGCGCATCGTGAACCGCTCGATGTTCAGACCGCCCACGGTCCAGCCCACGTCCTCGGTCGTGACCGATTCGATGAAGTCGGTGCGGGGCCGCGCGTCGAGATAGGCCACGAGGTCGGCCAGCGGGCGCAGGGGCAGGCACGACCCCGACACCAGCATGACGTGGCGCACGCCGGCGAAGTCGCGCAGCATCACGGTCGCCGCGTCGAGCGTGGCCGCGACGATCCCGAAGGTGCCCCATTCGCAGGCGTGGCGCGGGGCGAAGCGCACCCCGGCCAGGTCGGCCAGACCGTCGCGGAAGCGCTGCACCTCGGCGCGGTCCGCGCGCCGGTCGACGTGGATGACCACGGGGCTGCCCTGCGCGGCCCAGTGCCGCGCGACCTGCGCCGCGCGGTCGAAGGCGGTGTGGCACAGCATCACGAAGCCGACGCTGCCCCCCGGCCCGCCCGCGGTCATGCCCAGTTCCCCTTCGACATCAGCCCGAGGATCTCCAGCTGGCGCCAGTTGATGTACCGCTCGCTCGCCCGGCACCACAGGGTCGGGACCGCCCCGAGCCCCTCGCGGTAGGCGCGGTACTCGCGCCCCGCCGCGTAATGCTCGCCCCGCGCCGCCTCCTCGTGCACCTTGTCCGCGAAGGTGTCGAGGAACTTCGCGTGCAGCAGGCATCCCGAGGGCTTCTCGCCCCCCGACCGCTCGTAGGTCAGGTTCAGCCCGCGCGGCAGGAGCATGTGCGTCGACCGCAGATAGGCGTAGCCGCGCTGCCAGCGCACGAGCGGGATCTTGTTCAGCGCCGGGGCCTCGGCCGGGGCCGCGGCGAAGAAGGTCCGCGCGCGCGGGCCGCCCTGGATCCAGAGATCGCCGTAGGCCCGGTTCGGCCGGATCGTGTAGTTGCCGCTGTCGAACCACTGGAGGCTGGCGAAGGGGTCCTGCCCCTCGCGGTAGGAGGCCGCCGCCGTCTCCTGCGCGTACATGTCGAGCAGCATCGCCGGGAAGGACCGCACCTGCGAGGCATCCAGCCAGTCGGTCAGCGCGCGCAGGGGCCGCGTCTCGCAGAAGGGATAGATCAGGAACTCGTCGGCGTCGACGGTCAGGCACCAGTGCCCGTGGCAATGGCGCCGGTGCAGGCGGGTGGCCCAGTCCATCCCGTAGCGCGCGGCGGCGTAGCTGCCGCTGGCCGACCACAGCGACACGTCGGGCTGCGCGGCGAGCCAGTCCGCCGACCCGTCGTCCGACCCGTTGTCGACGATCAGGAAGTGGTCGACCCCCAGGTCGCGGTAATAGGTCAGGAAGTAGGGCAGCCGGATCCGCTCGTTCCGCAGCACCGAGACGAGGAGGATCGCGCCGGGCCGGATCGCGCGCGTCCGGTCGGCGACCGGCGACAGCGCGCGCCGCCCGCGCCAGGCGCGCAGGTGCAGCCGCTTCCGCCGGAGCCTGAGCCCGTAGGACTGGATCAGGCCCAAGCGGTCCCCCCTTCGCCGTGCCGGTTCGTCCCGGCCTGCTTCGCGACCCGGCAAGGGTAGGGAAAGCCCGCCGCGATGTAAACAATCCCCGGCGCGGCGTCAGATCCAGCCGCCGCGCGACATCAGCCCCAGCGCCTCCATCCGCCGCCAGCCGGTCAGGCGCGTCGAGGCGGGGCACCAGAGGTCACGGTCGGCGATCAGCGCGTCGTAGTAGGCGTCGTAGGGCACGGCATCGCGGAAGTGCTCGCGCCGCCGCTTCTCCTCGCGCGCGCGGGCCACGACCTGCGGCATCAGCTTCGCGTGCAGAAGGACGCCCGAGGCCAGTTCGCCGCCGTCGGCGGCGTAGGTCCGGTTCAGCGCGGGCGGCAACGCCGAATGGGTGGAGTTGACGTAGGCAAAGCGGCGGTTCCAGCGGATCAGCGGCACCTTGTTCAGCGTGGGCGCGAGCCTCGGCGTCCCGGCGAAGAAGGCCCGCGACCGCACGCCGCCCTGGATCCACAGGTTTCCCATCCGCGGCTGGACCCGGACCGAATGGTTGCCCGCGTCGAGCCAGCCCAGCGCGCGGGCTGGATCGTCGCCCGGCCGGTGCCGGCCCTGTCCCGGCGGGCCCGCGGGATAGAGGTCGACCATCAGCGCGCCGAAGGACCGGCGCCCCTCCGCCTCCAGCCATCCGGTCAGCGCGCGCAGGTCGCGCGTCTCCCAGTAGGGATAGATCAGGGTCTCGTCGGCGTCGACCGTCAGGCACCAGTGCCCATGCCCGTGCCGCGCGAGAAGCCAGCCGATCCAGTCCATCCCGAAGCGCGCGGCCTTGTAGCCGCCCTCGGCCTGCCAGACCGAGACGTCGGGCGACGCCGCCAGCCGTTCGGCCGAGCCGTCGGTGCTGGCGTTGTCCACCGCGAGGACATGCGCCACCCCGAGGCGCCGCAAGTGATCGAGGAAGTGGGGCAGCCGATCGGCCTCGTTCCGCAGGACGACGGCGGCGAGGATGTCGGCAGGGCGGATCCGTGCCGTGCGGTCGGCCAGGGGCACCAGCCCGTGCCGGGCGCGGAAGGCGCGCCACAGAAGGCGGCGGCGCTTCCAGCGCAGGGCATAGGCATCGGCGAGACGGCCGATGCGGCCGGGCGTCCGCGCGGACCCCTCGGGCGTCACGGGCTACTGCGCGGCCTTCTGCTGCGCGATCATGTCGTGCAGGAAGCCCGCGAACTCGTCGTGAAGGTCGGGCCGGGCCAGCCCGAAGGCCACCGTCGCCTGCAGGAAGCCAGCCTTCGAGCCGCAGTCGTAGCGCTGCCCGCGGAAGCGGAAGCCGAAGACCTTGCCCGAATCCACCTCCTGCGCGATGGCGTCGGTCAGCTGGATCTCGCCCCCCGCGCCCGGCCGGCGGCGGTCGAGGTTCTCGAGAACCCGGGGCGAGAGGATGTAGCGGCCGATCACCGCGAGGTTCGAGGGCGCCTCCTCGGGCTTCGGCTTCTCCACCATGCCGCGGGCGCGGACGATGCCGCCCATGTCCTCGGCGATGTCGAGGACGCCGTAGGCCGAGGCCTTCTCGGGCGGCACCTCCATCGCGGCGACCATGTTGCCGCCGGTCTGCCCGTAGGCCTCGATCATCTGCAGGAGGCAGGGTTTCTCGGCCGCGATCACGTCGTCGGGCAGCAGCACCGCGAAGGGCTCGTCGCCGATCAGGCGGCGCGCGCACCAGACCGCGTGGCCGAGGCCCTGCGGGCGGTTCTGGCGCACGTAGGCGATCGCGCCCGAGTCCATGTTCGTCTGCTTCAGCGCGTCGAGCAGCGCGGTCTTGCCCGCCCGCTTCAGCGTCGACTCGAGCTCGGGCGCATCGTCGAAGTAGTCCTCGAGCGCGGACTTGCCCCGCGAGGTGACGAAGATGAACTCCTTGATGCCCGCCGCGCGCGCCTCGTCGATCGCGTACTGGATGAGCGGGCGGTCGACCAGCGTCATGATCTCCTTCGGGATCGACTTCGTCGCGGGCAGGAAGCGCGTTCCCATGCCCGCCACGGGAAAGACGGCCTTCGTGACTCTGGACTTCATGACCCGGACTTCCTCAAATCTCGACCCTCGAATGGGCGCAGTCTAACCGCGATGGCCGCACCATTCACGCCCTGCGTGCAGATACAAAGCAAATGTCCCCGGAATGTGGACAAACTGCGGTCCTCGGCGGGCTTCTGCGCAGGCGGGGTCCATCCGCGGCCCCCTCTCCGCCACATCCTCCGCCGCGTTCAATCCATGGTTGCATCAGGCGGTTCCTTCGCCGGCGAGCACCGACTCGATCACCGCGACGTCGGACGGGTTGTTCAGCTCCCAGAACCGCCGTCCCCGCGCCTCGACCTCGACGCAGGCGACATGGCGGTGGTTCTCGAGGAAGCGGAGCTGCTCGAGCCCCTCCAGCCGCTCCAGCGCGCCCTCGGGCCAGGCGGGATAGGCCGCCAGCGCCTCGGGCCGGTAGGCGTAGACGCCGACGTGGTGGAAGACCGGGGTGGCCGCGTCGAAGGGCCGGTCGTCCCCGGTGAAGGGGATCACCTCCTTGGAGAAGTAGAGCGCGCGGCCCCCCGCCCCGAAGACCGCCGTCGTCCCCCCGACGCGGCCCGCGGCGCGGTCGGCGCGCAGCCCCGCCAGCGCGCGGCCGTCGCAGCGCAGGACGGGGGTCGCCATGTCCGCGGCCCCGTCGGCGCGCAGCGCGGCGACCAGGTCCTCGACGAACCAGGGCGGCGTCAGCGGCGCGTCCCCCTGGAGGTTCACGATCACCTCGAACCCGGGCAGCCGCGCGGCCACCTCGGCGCAGCGCTCGGTCCCGTTGCGGCAGGCGGGCGCGGTCATCGCGACCTCGGCCCCGAAGGCCGCCGCGTGGTCGGCGATCCGGTCGTCGTCGGTCGCGACGACCACCCGGTCGATCCCGCGCACCGCCGACGCCGCCTCCCAGCTGCGGCGGATCAGCGACTTCGCGCCGTCGGGCCCGCGCAGCACGGCGAGCGGCTTGCCCGGATAGCGCGTGCTCGCGTGCCGCGCGGGGATGACGAGCAGCACGCTCACCGCAGGTCGACCCCGGGGGCATGCGCGAGGAAGTGCGGGTTCTCCCACCCGGCCTTGCCGTAGGTCAGGGGCGTCCGGTCGCCCATCCGCACGACCCGCCCCCCCGCGCCGCGCAGCACCGCGTCGCCCGCGGCCGTGTCCCATTCCATCGTCCGCCCGAGGCGCGGGTACAGGTCGGCCTCGCCCGTGGCCACGAGGCAGAACTTCAGGCTCGACCCCGCGCTGCGCGTGTCCGCGCCGGGGTAGCGGGCGAGGTAATCCTCGGTCGCCGCGTCCCGATGCGACTTCGACGCCACGATCCGCAGGGCGGCGTTGTCGGGCCGGGCCACCCGCAGCGGCGTCAGCGGGCCGGGCGCGTCGTCGGCGAAGGGCCCGGCCTCCTCGACCGAGGCGCCGTCGGGCCGGGTGTAGAAGAGCCGTCCCTTCGCCGGGGCGTAGACGACGCCGTGCGCGGGCGCGCCGTCCCGGACAAGCGCGATGTTCACGGTGAAGTCGCCGCGGCGCTGGACGAACTCCTTCGTGCCGTCGAGCGGGTCGACGATGAGGAAGGTGCCCGCGCGCACCCCGTGGCTCGCCGCCTGCTCCTCGGTCACCAGCGGCACGTCGGGGACGGCGGCGCGCAGCCCCGCCGCGATCAGCGCGTCGGCAGCCTCGTCGGCCTCGGTCACGGGGCTGGCGTCGGATTTCGCGCGCACGGCGAAATCGGGCGCCGCGTAGACCGCCATGATCGCCCGGCCGGCCTGCAGGGCGAGGCGGCGCATCACGGGGACGAGGGCTTCGGGATCCATGGCGGGCCTTTCCCCGGGGGCCTGCGGCCCGCAATTGATCGTCAAGGTTCGCGCCCTTATGCTGGCGCGCCACGGAAACGGCAAGATTGTCCGGCACGGTCCGGGCGTCGCGGGGTCAGGGCGCAGCATGTTCCGAACCGAGGTCAGACGATCGGGCGCGCGCTCGGCCTTCGGGCTGCTGGAGCTGATCTTCCATGCCGCGGTCCGCCACGTCCGCAAGGGCCACGGCAACGCCGTCCTCGGCCTGCTGATGAACATCGCGCAGACGGTGCTGCTGGTGCTCGTCTTCTACGTGACCTTCGAGATCCTCGGGATGCGCGGCAACGCCATCCGGGGCGACTTCCTGCTCTACATCATGTCGGGAATCGTCCCGTTCATGACGCACACCAAGACCCTGGGCGCGGTCGTGGCGTCCGAGGGGCCGACCTCGCCGATGATGAAGCATTCGCCGATGAACACGATCGTGGCGATCGCGGCCGCCGCGCTTGCCTCGCTCTACACGCAGATCCTGTCGGCGGGCGTGGTGCTCTACGTCTATCACGCGGCCTTCGCGCCGATCGCCGTCGAACAGCCCGCGGGGGTGCTGGGCATGATCCTGATCGCCTGGATCTCGGGCATCGGGATCGGCATGGTGTTCCTGTCGGCGCGGCCCTGGGCCCCGGACCTGGTGGGGTTGCTCAGCCAGATCTACCAGCGCGCGAACATGATCGCCTCGGGCAAGATGTTCGTGGCCAACACCATGAGCACGACCGTCCTCGCCTGGTTCGACTGGAACCCGCTGTTCCACGTCATCGACCAGATGCGCGGCTTCGTCTTCCTGAACTACTTCCCGCACTACAGCACGGTCGCGTATCCCATCAAGGTGACCGCGGCCTGCGTGCTGGTCGGCCTGATGGGCGAGTTCTACACGCGGAGGCATGCATCGGCCTCGTGGTCGGCCGGGAAATGACGGCGCGCGCGATCGCCGCCCGGCCCCCGCCGCGCGGGTTGCGGGGCCGAAAACCCCCTCCTATATACGCGCGGTAGCCGAGGGGGCCCCCCGCCCCTTCATGAACCGTCAGGGATCGGGGCTCAGGGGCCGCAACGGGCCTGAACCCCACGACATTGCCGAAGGAAAAGGAACGGATCATGGCCAAAGTCATCGGGATCGACCTCGGGACGACCAACTCCTGCGTGGCGATCATGGATGGATCGCAGCCCCGGGTGATCGAGAACTCGGAAGGCGCGCGCACGACCCCCTCCATCGTGGGCTTCACCGAGAGCGAGCGCCTCGTGGGCCAGGCCGCCAAGCGCCAGGCGGTCACCAACCCCGCCAACACCATCTTCGCGGTCAAGCGGCTGATCGGCCGCCGCGTGGACGACGCGCACATCGCGAAGGACAAGAAGAACCTGCCCTATGCCGTGGTCAACGGCGGCAACGGCGACGCCTGGGTCGAGGTGCGGGGCGAGAAGTACTCGCCCAGCCAGATCAGCGCCTTCATCCTGCAGAAGATGAAGGAGACCGCCGAGGCCTATCTGGGCGAGGGGGTGACGCAGGCCGTCATCACCGTGCCCGCCTACTTCAACGACGCCCAGCGCCAGGCGACCAAGGACGCGGGCAAGATCGCGGGCCTCGAGGTGCTGCGCATCATCAACGAGCCCACCGCGGCCGCGCTCGCCTATGGCCTCGAGAAGAACGACGGCAAGACCATCGCGG
>ERZ1066122.172-NODE-172-length-70935-cov-24.757054_pt1 | contig 70935 bp, 68 predicted proteins | sample MGYA00382769_ERZ1066122 | MGnify/ENA primary metagenome ERZ1066122 (study PRJEB33369, sample SAMEA5778352) | biofilm metagenome | biome: Industrial cooling water; feature: Water cooling tower basin; material: Biofilm | place: United Arab Emirates | collected... | reverse complement strand
CTGCAGGCCCTGTACGCCCTGTTCGACAACTGCAACAGCCTGCACACCAACGCCTACGACGAAGCCATCACCACGCCGACGGAAGAGTCCGTGCGCCGCGCCGTGGCCATCCAGATGATCATCAACAAGGAACTCGGTCTCAATTTCTGCGAGAACCCCTGGCAGGGCAGCTTCATCGTGGACAAACTCACCGACATCGTCGAGGAGGCCGTCTACAAGGAGTTCGAAGCCATCAGCGAACGCGGTGGCGTGCTGGGCGCCATGGACACCATGTACCAGCGCGGCAAGATCCAGGAAGAAAGCCTGTACTACGAACACAAGAAGCACGACGGCTCGCTGCCGCTGATCGGCGTGAACACCTTCCTGCCGAAGGACCACGGCGGGGATATCGTGACCGAGATCGAACTGATCCGCAGCACCGAGGCGGAGAAGGGGCAGCAGATTGCGAATGTGGCGGGGTATCAGGCACTGCGGAATACGCCGGAAGGACTGGGGTATCTGCAGAAGACTGCCCGGGATCGCGCTAACGTATTTTCGGCGCTGATGGAAGCTGTCAAATCTTACAGCTTGGGGCAGATCTCACATGCGCTTTATGATGTGGGTGGGGAGTATCGGCGGAATATGTGAGGCTTCCACGTTTTTTGAGGCCGTCTAAGTTCGCGGCTTCTAGACAATGTCTTGTGGGCGGCTTCATCCATTTATGAATGGCGCGACAGGTCGGGCGAGCTGCGGCCTTAGAGATTTATCAGTCTTGCGACGACGGGGTTATCTGTGAACAAGGTTTTCCTTTCGCATTCCAGTTCCGACAAGCTTTCGTATGTAGATATCGTGGCGCGCCGTCTAGGCGAACAGAACATCGAATATGACGCTGCGACCTTTGAGGAAGGTGAGCGGTCCGCCGATGAGATTCAGAAGCGCATAGGTCACTGTGCACTGTTCGCTCTGTTCATATCCGATGCCGCATTGGATTCACCTTGGGTGCAGACTGAAATCAAGAGGGCGGAAAGGTCGCGCTCAAACGGAGAGCTTCGCAAGTTCTGGCCGGTAATTATCGATCCTTCCATCACCTATAAAGATTCCAGAATTCCTGAATGGGTACGAAAAGAATACAATTTGAAATTGGTAAGCCGACCTGTTGTTGCGTCGCGCCGCATTGAAGCCAAGCTGCGGCAGTTGCACTGGGACGGAAACCCGGCGGCTGGTGAGCGTCGAAGAATATTCGTGGGTCGTAACGACATCGTTGCAAATGTAGAAAACAGATTTGATGACGTAGATCTGCCCAAGCCTAGCTGTGTAATCGCGTCAGGGTTGTCGAAGATCGGTCGAAGTACGCTTCTTCGTCATAGTCTGATGAAAGCAAGTCTAGTCGACATGGCCTATGAGCCTTTGCAAATTACCCTTGAGCGCGAAGAGAGCGTTGAAGATCTAATTCTGAAAATATTCGATACCGGCCTCACCTCGCTGGTGACGTCTGACGTATCAGGCCTCTTAAGTAAAACTGTCCCACAAAAAGCAGAAATACTGTCGGGAATGCTTCTTGACATCCGCAAGGCTCGCGAAGTCTTGTTCATTGAAGATCGCGGATGCGTGGTTACGCATGCCAAAGAGATTGCTTCTTGGTTTTCCGACGCACTAGCTTCGATTGGTATCGGAACTCGCCCCGTTGTGTGTGTTGCTGCTACCTACAGGACCGATCCTGCATACATTCGGCGAAACCCGCACTTCTATGCTCTTGATGTCCCTGAAATGTCTCCGCGAGAGCGGAGCGGCCTCTTTAGAAGAGTTCTTGATCTCCATGAATTTGATATTAGGCCGCAAGATTTTTCGTTCTTTGCTGACCAACTCAAGGGCTATCCAGAGGAAGCGATATTTGCAGCAGACCTGGTTCTCGATCTCGGGGTAGTGAATGCGAAGAAGCAGGCACATCAAATCACTGAGTTTAATACTGAACGAGCGTCTTTGCTTCTGAGACAGTTTGAAGGCGATAGCCAAGCTCTGGACTTCATTTATCTCCTTTCTGAGTTTGAGTTTATTGGGGTCTCCTTCTTGTTTGAGATTGTTGATGAGGCGACCTATCAGCCGCTGCTCGATAAGCTCGTTACTAGTCTCATTTGCGATTTCATCGGCGCTGAAATGGAATTCGTTCGCTTGAACGATACCGTTCGAGACTTGATTCGGCGTAATAAATTTTCCCTTGCGTCTGATTTCTCCGCGAAGCTGAAGGCGCATGTTCGAGATTTCGTTAATGACAACGACAAGTTCGAGCGCGATTCGGCCGATTTCTTTTACTCCGTAAAGTCTGCTCTCGCTCAGGGTCTCGATTTGGATGTCCGTTACCTTGCTCCATCACACATTTTGCGCACCATAAAGGATCTCTATTTTGCAAAGCGTCGGGATCAAGAGAGGCGGCTTATTCGCTTGGCCGATATGCTCCTAGAGCGAGAGACTTTTCTGGATGCCAAGGTAACGGAGGATGCTCGCTATTACCTCTGCCTCTGCCTAGCAAGGCAGCAGGATCGTCGCGTACTGAGCGAAGTAATGAAAGTCTCGGGCCCCGAGCACAACTTCATTCTTGGGTTCTATTACAGAAATTGCGGGCGCCACAAGGAGGCTATTGAGAAGCTCAACAGCATACTCGACAAACCATACATTGCTTCCCGAGCAAAGCGAGAGCTTGTGCAGGTTTATCTTTATATCGAAGAATTTGAAACTGCGATGGCCATGGCGAGAGAGAATTACATGGCCAATAGGGGTAATCAGTATCCAATTCAATCTTACATGAACTGCATGCTTAATAGTGAGAGTGCCGAGAAGTACAAGGAAGAAATTTCAGGTTTGATTGACGAATTGATGGGCATTGGTTCGAGTCAGGCAGAGGAGATGGCGCTGATTGGGAAAGCAGTCTTCGAGTCGAAGTTTTCGGGCAGGAAAGATGCCGCCTACGATTTTATTGAGCAAGCTAGATCGGTGCAAAGCACTCATTATCCTCTCTTGGCGAAGTTTGACATCGCGTTAAGATTTCATGATGTGATCGAGATGCAGCGATCGCTGACTGAGTTGAAGGAGATGGCGAAGACCCGGAACTTCTCTCAGAACACATTGACGAAAAATGAGGCTTTTGTTTTGGCGGCTACCGGAGAGCTTGAGTCAGCCAAAAAGATAATCGTGGCGGGATTGAAATACTATCCCGATTATTCGGTTCAAAAGTATCTCGGTAAGCTCGACTACATCCACGAACAGTTTGCGAAGAACGAACAATAAGGCCGTAAGGCGCATACGCTGTTGTAAGGCCGTAAGGCGCATATGCCGTTGTAGGGTGCATAAGCGAAGCGTCATGCACCATTGTGTGGTCGCTGGTGATGTGTGAGGTTGCATGGCGCATGACGCCTTCGGCTTATGCGCCCTACGGTGGGGCGGACCAATCGGGTGGGAGGAGGCCGCGTCGGATGTGGCGGTGCAGGCTGGAGTGGGGCCAGTCGGTGGCGCGACTGACGAGGCCGTGCTTGACCGGGTTGTAATGGATGTAATCGACGTGGTGGCGGTAATCGGCCTCGTCGCGGATCAGATGCTCCCAATATCGACGTTGCCAGATGCCGCGTTCGCCGCGTCGCTGGCGTACGGCCGATCGATGTTCGGTGACGGGAATCTGCCTGCTGAAATTCTTCTTGATCCGCCGCCAACGGCTCGCGAAATCGCTGTCGCCGGGCGGCAGGGTGGCGATGCAATGCAGGTGCTCGGGCAGGACGACCCATGCATCGACCCGGAAGCGTCGCCATCGTGCGGTGTCCACGACGGCATGCTTGAGAAGGTCCAGTCTCCGGACCAGCAGGTCGTTGCCGCGCCGCTCCAGCAGGTTCACGGTGAAGAAGTAGGTGCCGCCCGGGTGCCAAAGACGTCTGTAATCGGGCATGTCGCGGGAAAGTGGGTTGGGGTTTCGTATCGTGGCTGGCGTTGCGGCTCCAAGGTATCGGAGATCTCGGATTTCCTTGTAGGAAAACCCCGATGTTGCGGTCCAGATCCGGCTGTATGCCGGCTCGGACACGCGTTCGCCGCATGACGCCTTCGGCTTATGCACCCTGCAACACGCGTCAATTGCCCTCGTGGCTGGCGGTGAGCGCAGCGAACCCCACCCTGCAATCCCGCGTCGTTTAAGAATGTCCTGAATGCCTGAGGCCCACGGCGAACGTGGGTGGGTCCAGCATGCGTCGCCCGGTGTGGTGGTGTTCGCTGCGCTCACCGCCATCCGGCGGCCTGCCGCGGGGTGAGTGCTGCGGGGGTGGTGTTTTTGCCTGGCGGTGGATTGAACGGCAGGTGCGCCTAGATTGGCCGTGTGGGGGGCGGGTCAAGGCCGCACCGCATAACGGCCGTGGCTCGATCAGCCCAGCGTCGTGTCCAGCAGTGCGAACAAGGCGGCGTCCAGTGCGGGCGAACGCATCAATGCGCGGCCATCGACGCGATTGACCGGGGCGAGCAGGCGCAGGCTGGACGACAGCCAGACGCCCTCGGCGGTGAACAGGTCGTCCGGCGTGAGCGCGGCGTAGGCGGTGCGCCAGCCACGATGCCGTGCCGCGTCGAACAGTGCGGCCTGCGTGGTGCCCGGGAGGAGGCTGGCGTCGTGCGGCGGCGTCAGCAGCACCACATCGTCGCCATCGCGTCTGGCGATGATGACGTTGGACGTCGCGCCTTCCAGGATGAAACCGTCGGCGCTGACGAAGACGGCATCGTCGGCGCCCTGGCTGCGCGCATGGCGCAGAGCCGCCGTGTTCAGCGCATACGAGAGCGACTTCGCGCCCAGGAGCAGCCACGGTGCGCGCGGGCCGAGCGCGGCGTCGCAACCGCGCTCCAGCAGCAGCGCATCGACACCATGACGTCGCACCGCATCGAACCGTCCGCTGCAATCCGCGGCGTACACCCAGGCGGTGCAGGCAGCCGTGCCGTGCGGTCCACGCCCGAGCACCAGCTTCACCATCATGTCCGCGCACGGGCGGTGCGCGCGCATCGCCGTGGCGACGGCATCGCGCCAGACCTGTGCGTCGGGAGCGTCGAGGCCGGCCGCGGCGGCCGATGCGGCCAGCCGTCGCAGATGCGCCTCGGGCTTGCGCAGCACGCCGTGGGTGGCGAGCATGGTTTCGAACACGCCATCGCCGTGGGACACGATGGGGTCGTCGACGCGCAACTGCGGTGCGCTGGCGTCGGCCAACGCATGCGTGCCGTCGCGGCCGTCGATCATCACCAGTATCGGGCTGCCTGTGGCTGTCATGCCGGCCCCGCTCGCGTCGTGTGTGGAGAGACTGCGGTCTTCGACAGGCATATCGTGGCTCATGCTGGAGGTGTTGGCGTCGCGCTGAAAACGATTCTCGCATGCCATCCGGGCATGGAGCGCTCCCATGACCAGATGCGCGAAGCGCTGCGAAGGCGTGCGCGTATCGAATGCGTCAGCTGGATTGCCTGGTGCCTAATCGCGGTGTGGTGATCAACCCAGCCGTGCCGGGCCGGATCGCATGTGCGCCGCATGGAACGGTCGCTGCCTGCCGTCGTGGCCTGCATTCTGACGGTTCGCATGCGCTAGCGAATTGCTCCGGACTGCGCGGATGGGTGTGTGTTGGTGCAGGGAAATACGGGGGAATCCGGCATCGACGGATGCCGGGTGGTGCTGCGCATCCGCGCCTGCAGATTGCGGACGGCGGAATGCGATATGCACTCCGCGAACGATCGCGCCGATGCGGGATAGCATGCCTGCAACCACTCCCTTTCACCGCCTGAATTCTGCTTCGGAGGCGACACCATGGCGACTCTTTCCACAGGTATGTCGAGAAGCGCGAAGATACTTCGCTTCCTTGTGAGGCACCGCAATTCCGGCATTTTCTCCGGCATCGATACGGATCGTCCGGAAGCGGGGGCGGAGCTGCATGCCGACGATGGCAGGCCGGAAGATTTCGTTTCCGATCTGGAGGCGCTAGGCCCCACCTTCATCAAGATCGGGCAGGCGCTGTCCACCCGCCCGGACATGGTGCCGGCCCCCTATCTCGCAGCGCTCGAGCGCATGCAGGACGACACCTCGCCGGTCGCCTTCGATGTGGTGCGGGATGTGGTCGAAGCCGAACTGGGTGTCAAGCTGGGCACGCTGTTCGCCGAGTTCGATGAGACCCCGCTCGGCTGCGCGTCGCTCGCGCAGGTGCATCGTGCGCGGCTGCGCGACGGGACATGGGTGGCCGTGAAGGTGCAGCGCCCCGACCTGCATGATGTGATCCGGACCGACATGGATGCCTTGCTGGCGTTCGCGGACAAGGCCGATCGCCACACCGATATCGGTCGCCGCGTCAGCTTCAGCGGATGGGTGCAGGAATTCCGGAAAAGCCTGCTGACCGAGCTGGATTACCGGCTCGAAGCGGAAAACCTGGAACACTTCCAGCGACATTTCGCCGACTATCCGAACATCGTCGTACCGAAACCGGTCTGGGACTACACCTCGCGCAGGGTGCTGACCATGGCGCTCATCGATGGCGTGAAAGTGACCGGCATCAGTGCCATGCGCCGCAGCGAGGAGCAGCTCGGCGACCTGGCGGCGGTGCTGATGCGCGCCTATCTCGATCAGGTCTTCGTCCACGGCGAGATCCATGCCGACCCCCATCCGGGCAATATCCTGGTCACGCGCGACGGGCGTCTGGCATTGCTCGATCTCGGCATGGTGGCCCACATTCCGCCGCGACGCCGCGATCAGCTGATCAAGCTGCTGTTCGCGGCCGTCGACGGGCGCGGCGAGGATGTGGCGGCCGTGGCCATCTCGATGGGCGTGCGCCTGGAGGACTTCGAGCACGAGCGTTATGTGCGCGAAGTGGGCCAGTTGGTGGCGCGCTACGCCGCACGTTCGGCCGACAGCGTCCATTCCGAAGGCCGGCTGGTGCTGGATGTGACGGTGGTGGGTGCCGCCTGCGGTCTGCGTACCCCGCCCGAACTCAGCCTGCTCGGCAAGACATTGCTGAACCTGGAAGCCGTCTCGAAGGCACTCGATCCGGAGCTCGACGTCAAGGCATTGATTGAAGACCATCTCGAGAGCGTGATGCGCGAGCGCCTGAAGCGTTCGTTGTCGCCTTCCCGGCTGGCGAGCGAGGCGATGGAAGTGCAGGCGCTGATCCGCGACAGCCCGGCCAAGTTGTCGCACATCCTCAGCCTGTTGGCGGAGAATCGCCTGCAGATGCGCGTCACCGGCCTGGAGGAATCGCGGCTGGTCGAGAATCTGCAGAAGATCGCCAACCGGATCACGGCCGGCGTGGTCATCGCCGCGCTGGTGCTGGCGTCCGCGATGCTCATGGATCACGACGGCGGCCCGCAGCTGTTCGGCTACCCGGCGCTCGCCCTGGTGCTGTTCCTGCTGGCGAGCGGTCTGGGTCTTTCCATCGTGCTCAGCTCGCTGCTGCGCGATCGCAAGGCGCGTTCGCCTGAAGACCGTGGTACGTCCTGACCCTTGGCGCAGACCGGGCCGTGGACGCTGTGGGCATGCATCGATTCTCGGGTGCCGAGCGATGGGCGTCGGGCAGGCACCTCATGGGTTGTCGGGCAGAAACGCATGGCGGGAAGCGTGCAGGCCCAGTGTATGCGACCTGTTGAACGCCGGTCGCGTCGATGGCGTCATGGCGGGCCATCACGAATCTCGTCGATGATGTCGGCATGGTGCTCGTCGAGCATCGGAGGCCTCCTCCCCGCCATTGCCGGCCGACCGTCGAACCTCAGCGGGCTCGCCACCATCGGCACCCCGTCGATCTCGACGCGCAATCCGCGCGCGGTCGCGAGTTCGCCGTGCAGTGCCGCGTGCGCGCCATTGACCGGTGCGGCCGGTATCCCTTCGGCATCGAATCGCTCCAGCCACGCGGCGACGGTGTCGTGGGCGAAGCAGTGGGCGAGTTCGGGGATGAGCCAGTCGCGATTGCGGACGCGGGCGGCGTTGTCGACGCAGCGGGGGTCGTCGATCCACGCGGGGCGGGCGATGAGGGTGCAGAGCTTGCGCCACAGCCGGTCGCTGGCGCAGGCGAGCGCGAAGGCGCCGTCGCGGGCGCGGAAGGTTTCGTAGGGGACGATGCTCGGGTGGGCATTGCCGTGGCGCCGTGCCTCCTCGCCGGTGAAGAGGGCGCTGGCGGCGACATTCGCGAGGGCCTGCACCTGGCTGTCGAACAGGGCAACCTCGATGTGTTCGCCCGCGCCGGTGCGGGCGCGGCGGTGCAGGGCGGCCAGGATGGCGACGGTGGCGTTGAGGCCGGTGGTGATGTCGGCGGTGGCCACGCCCACCTTGCTGGCCGGGCCGTCGGCGGGGCCGGTGATCGACATCAGCCCGGATTCGGCCTGGATCGCGAAGTCGTAGCCCGGCCGCTGTGCGCCGGGCCCGCTGCGGCCGTAGCCGGAGATGCTGCAGACGATCAGCCGCGGGTTGAGTGCGTGCAGGCTGGCGGCATCCAGCGCCAGTGATTCGGCGGTGCCGGTGCGGAAGTTTTCGATCAGCACGTCGCTGTCGCAGATCAGCGCCTCCAGCACAGGGCGCGTCTCGGGGTTGCGCAGGTCCAGCACGATCGAGCGCTTGCCGCGGTTGCAGCTGGCGAAATAGGCGGACATGCCGGAGGCGGGGCTGTCTTCGCGCCCATCTCCGATTCCACGCTCGAGAAAGGGTGGGCCATAGCCGCGGGTGTCGTCGCCTTCGGGCGGTTCCACCTTGATCACGTCGGCGCCGAGGTCGGCGAGGGTCATCCCGCACCAGGGCCCGGCGAGCACGCGGGCGAGTTCGAGCACCTTGAGGCCGGCGAGAGGGGGCATGGGGAACGCGCTCTGGTGTGGAGGCTGCAGTGTATCCAGACGGCGGGAGGCGGATGTCTGGGCAGCGGCTGCGCCTCTCGCGCGGCTGGGCCGGACGTGTGGCAGCGTGCGGTCTCCTGTTGATGTCGTCCCGAGCGCAGCGAGGGACCTGCTTTTGCGTTTCTCGTGCGAACGCGATATGCGTACATGCCAAGGCCGTGAACGCCGCTGGCATATGCAAAAGCAGTTCCCTCGCTGCGCTCGGGACGACAAGAGTTGGGAGTGGCGAAGGAGTTGGCCAAGGCGACGCCGATGCCACGGCCGTGTCGGCGGAGCTCGGCTCCCGATAGTTGGGCCGGCGCGAGGACGGTGCGAGAATCCGCGCATGCACACCCTCGCCCACGAAGACACTGCCGCCTGGACCCTGCCGGGTATCGCCAATCTGCATTCGCATGCGTTCCAGCGGGCGATGGCCGGGCTGGCCGAGCGCATGGGCGATCGCCCGGGGGACGGGCATGATTCGTTCTGGACTTGGCGCGAGACCATGTACCGCATGGCCGCGCGCTTCGACCCCCAGTTGCTGGAAGCCGTGGCCGCGCAGCTGTACGTCGAGATGCTCGAAGCCGGCTATACCGCTGTCTGCGAGTTCCACTACCTGCACCATGCGCCGGACGGACGGCCCTACTCCGATGCCGCGGCGATGTCGCGCGCGCTGATCGCCGCGGCGCGGCGGACCGGCATCCGGCTCACCCTGCTGCCGGTGCTGTACATGACCGGCGGTTTCGACGGCCGCGAACTCGGCCCGCGACAGCGGCGCTTCGGGCACACGGTCGATGCCTACCTGCGATTGTTCGAGACCCTGCGTGCCGAGCAGGACGACGCCCTGCGCGTCGGCTGCGCTCTGCACAGCCTGCGCGCGGTGCCGGAGCCGGCCATGCGTCAGGTGCTGGCGGCGCTGCCGACGGATGCGCGGGTGCATATCCATATCGCCGAGCAGATCGGCGAGGTGCAGGACTGCCTGGCCCTGCGCGGTGAGCGCCCGGTGCGCTGGCTGCTGGACCACGCGCCGGTCGATGCGCGCTGGACCCTGGTGCACGCCACGCACCTGGAGGTGGACGAGATCGAAGGCATCGCCCGCAGCGGCGCCTGCGTGGCCATCTGCCCCACCACCGAGGCCAACCTGGGCGACGGCCTGTTCCCGCTGCGCGATTTCCTGGATGCCGGCGGCGTGTGGGGCGTGGGCTCGGATTCGCATGTGTCGGTGAGCCCGGTGGAGGAACTGCGCTGGCTCGAATACGGCCAACGCCTGGTCACCCGCCACCGCAACATCGCCGCCGACGCCGCGCAGCCCAGCGTCGGCGCCACCCTGCTGCATCACGTGCAGGCCAGCGCCGCCCAGGCGACCGGGTTCGCCGCCGCCGACCTCACCCGCGACCGGCTGCGCCTCGATGCGCAGGCGCCGGTGTTCGCCGGCGCCACCGCCGCCGATCTGGCCGACCGCTGGGTCTTCGCCGGCAACCGCCCGGCGGTGGACCGGGTGGAGGTGGCCGGCCGCTGCGTGGTCGAGGCTGGCCGTCACCCGGAGCGCGAGGCCATCGCCGAGGGCTTCCGGGCGGCGATGGGGGTGCTGTTGGCGGGGTGAGGGCCGGAAGGCGCGCCCATCAGCGCCACGCCCGACAACCGGGGGCGCAGGCGGATGGCAGCGAAGACATGCGGGGCTGCGTGGGTGCCGTGAAGAGTCATGCCGTGAACTGTCATGCTCAACGGCCATGTCGCTGAAAAGCAGGTTTCTCGCTGCGCTCGGGATGACAGGTGGGGCGGTGCTGGCAGGCGGGTGGGGGCGGCAGCGTGTGGATTTGCCGCAATGTGTGGACGTGCCGCTGCCGCGCGGGTCGTCCCGCTCCCGCACCGGAGGCATCCATCGCCCCCAGACGCGGTTTCGTCGCAAGGCCGCACGCCCCGTCCGCCGCATCGGCAGTCTGTGCCGCATCCCCACCGTCACAGGAGTCCGCGATGTCGACCTCGACCCACCCCGCACTGCATCCCCATCCCTGTACCCGTATCCGTATCCGTACCCCGGCCGATCGCGCTGGCCTGCGCGTGCTTGCGCTCGCCGCGGGTCTGGCCGTGGCCGCGGGGGCTTGCGCCGCGCCGCCGGCCGCGCCAATGACCGATGCCGCGCTCGCTGAGACTGTCGGCAAGCGCCTGCTCGGCGACCGCACCGGTGCCTGTTTCGCCACTGCGACCATCGATGGCGATCATGTCGCCCGCGCCTATGTCTGCGCGGACGGCAGCGGCCCTGAGCGGCGCATCGGTGCGCGGACCGCGTTCGAGATCGGCTCGGTCAGCAAGACCATGCTGGGCGCGCTGCTGGCGGAGCTGATCCGCGAGGACAAGGCCGCGCTGGACGACCCGCTGGCCGATTACCTGCCGGAGGGCAGTGTGGTGCCGCAGTTCGGGGGACAGCCGATCCGGCTCCGGCATCTGGTCACCCACACCTCGGGCCTGCCGGCGATTCCCGCGGATGTCATGCACGACGCGCAGAACCCGTATGCCGCGCTCGATGCCGACACCCTGCTGCAGGCGCTGGCGAAGACGACGCTCACCCGCGCGCCCGGGGCGCAGTTCGAATACTCCAACTTCGCGGCGATGCTGCTCTCGTACGCGGTGGCGCGGCGCAGCGGCGAAGACTTCGAGACCCTGCTGCGCACGCGGCTGTTCGCGCCGCTGGGCATGGCGCACGCCTATATCGGCGACAGGCCGGATGGCGTGCGTGCGGCGCAGGGGCATCTGCCCAACGCGCAGCCCACGCCTGCGTGGACCTTCGGCGAGAACCTGGCCGGCGTGGGCGGCGTGCGCGCGACGCTCGACGACATGGTGCGCTACGTGCAGGGCCAGATGGGCACGGCGCCGCAGCCACTGCTGGCCAGCCTGCAGCTCAGCCAGCAGCCGGTGGACACGCCGGCCGGCGCACCGATGGCGATGCACTGGATGCGCGCCCCGCTGGGCGGGACGACGTGGCTCACCCACGAGGGCGGCACCGGCGGATTCTCGTCCTTCGTCGCGTTCGACCCGAAGACCCGCCGCGGCGCGATCGTGCTGTCCGACACCGCGCTGCATTCGCTGGGCGGCCTGGGCGGACTGGGCCTGCATCTGCTCGACCCGGCGCAGCCGCTGGCGAAGCCGCGGCGCGCCGTGGCGCCGCCGTCCGAGCTGCTCGATGCGCTGGTGGGCGACTACGACCTGGGCGGCGTGTTGAAGATGACGCTGCGGCGCAGGGCCGATGCGCGGCAGGGCGATACCCTCGAAATCCAGGCCGAAGGCCAGCCGGCCTTTGCGATGGGGTACGACGATGCCGGTGATTTCTTCCCGCTGGCCCTGGATGCGCTGCTCACGCCGCACAAGGCGGCCGACGGGCGCATGGGCTTCATCTGGGCCCAGGGTGGTGGGCGGGTTGCGGCCACGCGGATCGATCCCGCACCGCAAGCCGGTACCGGTGCGGCCCCCGCACCTGCCGCAGCTCCGCTGGCCGACTACGCCGGCGACTACCCGCTGGCCCCGGGGTTCGTGCTGAACATCCGGGTGGAGAACGGCACGCTGGTGGGTCAGGCGACGGGGCAGGGTGCGATCCCGCTGGCGCCGACGGCACCGGATGTGTTCGAGTTCCCGGCGGCGGATATCGTGATCCGCTTCGAACGCGACGACGGCGGGCGCGTGCAGGCGCTGTCGCTGCTGCAGCGCGGGCGCACGACGCGGGCGGAACGGCAGTGAGCGACCGGAGGACAACCGACATGCGCGACGACATGCCGCATGACACGCCAGACGACATGCGTGGCGACACGCTCGACCACTACGCGCTCGGCCGGGCCTTGCCGCCGGAAGTGGCCTCCGGCGGCATGCTGTGGATCGGCTACCGGCGCTACCCGGTGTTCGGTGCGCGCTGGCTGCTCGGGCGTGCGTTGCTGTGCGCGGTACCGGTGGGCATCCTCGCGGCGATGGTGGGCCTGGGCCTTGGCCTGACCACGCGCGACTCCGCCATCGGTGTGCGTGCCGGGCTGTACTTCTTCCTGTCCTTCTTCGCGATGTGCAATGCCGGGCCGCTGCTGGCCACGCTGGTGCGGCATGCGCGCATGCCGCTGCGCCGCGAGCGCGTGCTGGTGGTGGCGGCCTTGCTGGTGGGCGTGGTGATCAGCGGTTTCGCGGATTCGTGGGCGTCGACCTACCTGGAGCAGGTCATCCCGCGCAGCGTGCCGCTGCCGGCCCCGCCGGAACTGGGCCCGGTGCAGCAGGGCCTGCTGACCGCACTCAACGTGGCGACCGCGATCGTGATCTACGGGGTGCTGGGCGGCGGACTGGCGGTGCGCGCGTACTTCAGCGAGCTTGGGCGGTGGCAGGAGGCACGGCATGCGCGCGAGCTCGCCGACAGCCGCGCGCACAGCCTGCAGTCCAAGCTGCGCCTGGGCGTGCTGCAGGCGCAGGTGGAACCGCATTTCCTGTTCAACACCCTGGCGTCGGTGCGCGCGCTGCTGCGCGAGTCGCCCGGGCAGGCGGAGGCCACGCTGGACGCGTTGGTGGATTATCTGCGCGCCAGCATTCCGCGGCTGCGCGAAGGCGCGACGGGCATCGAGACCACGGTGGGCGGCCAGCTGGAGCTGTGCGCACGGTATCTCGAAGTGATGCATCTGCGCACCGGCGGCCGGCTGCAGTACAGCGTGGAGGCCGACGCCGACGTGCGCGCCCTGCCGATGCCGCCGATGCTGTTGATCACCCTGGCCGAAAATGCGGTGAAGCACGGGATCGAGCCGAAGCCCGGCCCCGGCCGCATCGCGCTGCGTGCCCGCCGCGAGAGCGGGACGCTGCGGCTGGAGGTGACGGACGACGGCGTGGGCCTGCGCCCCGGCGCAGGCGGCGGGCTGGGCCTGCAGAACCTGCGCGCGCAGCTGCAGGCGCACTACGGCACGCGGGCGTCGCTGCGGCTGGAAAGCCGCGAGGGTGGCGGCACGCGCGCGATGCTGTCCCTGCCGCTGCCGGACGTCGCGGCCGATGCGCCCGGCCACGTCAACGCCGGCCACGTCAACGCCGGCCACGGAAACGACGAGGCCCACGCATGAACACCGGCGACAGCACCGATCGCGATACCGACGCCATGGCCGTGCCGGCCTCGCCACCGGTCACCGCACTCATCGCCGAGGACGAGGCGCCGCAGCGTCGCGCGCTGCGCGAAGCGCTGGTGGCGGAGTGGCCGCAGCTGCGGATCGTGGCCGAATGCGAGGACGGCATCGCCGCGCTGGAAGCGCTGGCGGTGCATCGGCCGCAGGTGGCGTTCCTGGATATCCGCATGCCCGGCGTGAGCGGCCTGGACGTCGCCCGCGCCGCGGTGGCGGCGGGCGCGCGGGTGGTGTTCACGACGGCCTACGACGACTACGCGGTGCGCGCGTTCGAAGCCGGCGCGGTGGACTACCTGCTCAAGCCGCTGCAGCCCTCGCGCCTGCGCGAGGCCGTGACGCGCCTGCAGACGCGCCTGCGCGAGGCCGAAGCGGGCGCGCAGGCCGCGCGCATCGACGCGCTGGACGGCGCGCTGCGCCCGCAGGGCACGCAGGCCATCCGCTGGATCGCGGCTTCCGCCGGCGATACGGTGCGCATGCTCGGCATCGAGGAAGTGCTGTTTTTCCAGGCGCAGGACAAGTACGTGCGCGTGGTCTGCGCCGACGGCGAAGCGGTGATCCGCACGCCGCTGAAGGAGTTGCTGGCCGGCCTGGACCCCGATGCGTTCTGGCAGGTGCACCGCGGCACCATCGTGCGCGTGGCGGCGATCGACCGCGTGCGCCGCGACGAGCTGGGCCGCCATCGCCTGCACCTGCGCGACCACGACGAATCACTGCCGGTGAGCGCGGCGTTCCTGCATCGGTTCCGGGGGATGTGAGGGGGCCGAGCCGGGAGCCGGAATGAGCGATTGCACGTTCAGACGAGGCACATTCAGCGGCTGCAGATTCAGTGATTGCGGATGCGGTATCTGCCCTTGTTGTCATTCCGAGGCGAAGCCGAGGGATCTGCTTGTTCCTTTCGCTTTTGTATTCGCCTGAGCCTGTCATGGCGCCCTTGCGATAGGGGATGGCTTGCAAAAGCAGGCCTCTCGCTGCGTTCGGGACGACATCGGGCTTTTCTCGCGTCTGGATCGCAGGTCGAGTGCCTGCTCAAGGTTGTTGCTCAGCGCTTGCAGTGTGGATCGAATGCCCGCTCAGGCTTGCTGCGCGTCCGATGGTTTCGCCCCCAGCAACCCGTCCGCGACGTTCCACGCCACCAGCGCACCCACGATCTGCGCGATCGCGAAGCCGGCGATGTCGGCCGGGGCGATGCCGGCGAATGTCTGGGTGAACCCGCGTGCCAGCGTGACCGCAGGATTCGCGAAGGAGGTGCTGGCGGTGAACCAGTACGCCGCGAAGATGTAGGCCGCCACCAGCAGCGGCACCGCCTGCGGGCGGTGACGCACGCCCAGCAGGATGGTCAACAGCAGGCCGAAGGTGGCCACCGCCTCGCTGAACCACTGCGCGCCTCCGGTGCGCGCCTGGTCGCCGGGTTGCCACAGCGCTTCGCCGAACATCGCATGCGCGGCCATCACGCCGAGCACGCCGCCGATGCACTGCACCAGCACATAGGCCCAGGCCGCGGCCGGCAGCGGCTCGCCGCGCAGGCGCATCACCAGCGTGACCGCGGGATTGAAATGCGCGCCCGAGATCGGCCCGAGCAGTGCGATCAGCACATACAGCCCGCCGAACGTGGCCGCGGCATTGGCGAGCAGGGCGATGGCCACGTTGCCGCCGCTCAGGCGCTCGCCCATGATCCCGCTGCCCACCACCACGGCCAGCAGCAGTGCGGTGCCGAGGGCTTCGGCGACCAGCGCCTGCCGGCCGCGCGCCTGGAAGGGCGCGGCCGGCGTCGCCGCGGCCGGGTCGGGCCGCGGTGTCGGAAGCGCGGTGGTCATGCCGCGGTCTCCGGGCCGGCGTCGCCGTGGCCGGCCTCGTCGTGGCTTGCCTCGTCAATCCGGCCGATCGCGCGCAGTTTCTGTTCCATCACCAGCCGGTCGAGCTTCTCCACCGGCAGCGCGAGCAGCAGCTCCACCCGGCGACGCAGTGCACTGAAGGCCTTCATGTAGGCGTGCCGGCGGGTGTCCTCGTCGCCTTCCACCGCGGCCGGGTCGTCGACGCCCCAGTGCGCGGTGATCGGGCTGCCCAGCCACAGCGGGCAGGTTTCGCCGGCGGCGTTGTCGCAGACGGTGATGACGATGTCCATTTCCGGCGCACCGGGCGCCTCGAACTCGTCCCAGGACTTGCTGCGCAGGCGGCTGGTGTCGTAGCCCAGCTGCGCGCACAGCTCGGCGGCCATCGGCTGCACCTTGCCGCTGGGGCGGCTGCCGGCGCTGTACGCCACGAAGCGGCCCGCGCCGAGCACGTTGAAGAGCGCCTCGCCGAGCACGCTGCGGGCGGAATTGCCGGTGCACAGCACCAGCACGTTGTAGGGGCGATGGAGATCGTTCATGACGGCAGAGGTCCGGTGGCGAATCGGGAGAGATAAAGACGAAGCGGTGGCGTCTCGCGAAGAGGGCGGCCGAGGCGGTGGATCAGCATCCGCTGCGTGGCCCACAGCCGGCCTGCGGGCTGTCCGCGCAGCAGTTCTCGGTGAGGTAGGCGAGCAGGGCGTTCATGCGCAGGTAGTTGGCGCGCACGCGGATCACCCGGCCCTCGCGCTCGTCATCCACCAGCCCCGCCGCGCGCAGCACGTTCAAGTGCGCGGTGAGGGTGGCCGGAGGCACATCGACGATGGTGCGCAGCTCGCCGACCGACAGCCCGCCGGGCCCGGCCTGCACCAGCGCGCGGAAGGCATGCAGACGGTGTTCCTGGCCGAGGGCCTTCAGGGCGTCGAGGGTGGCTTGATGCTCCATGATTCGATATTTCTGGAAATACCGAATCATGTCAACGCGGGGTCGACACCGTTCCGACGAACGGCAGAGAGTCGATCCGGACGATGCCGTCGCTGCGGCCCTCGGGGAAGGCGCCTCAGGCGATGGGCTTGCCGCTGTCCGCCTGGCAGAGCGTGTCGTGCAGCGCGCGCACGGCGTCGGCCTGCGGGTCGGGCGATCCGCCGCCGAGCACGCCGAGGTGGCGGCAGGCCGCATGCCCGGCGGCCTGCGTCTGGTAGGTGTCGATCCAGGCGCGCCGCTCGGGCAGGTCGGCGAATTCCGGGCGCCAGGCGGCCGCATGGGGCGGACGGATGCGCGGCATCCCGATCCGCCAGGGTTTCGGGCTCACCCGCGCGCGGAAGCAGTTCTGGTTGCGGCACATCCGCGCGTAGGTGGTGTCGACGCCCAGCGCCTCGAAACACGCCTGCACCTCGGGCGAGCGCGGGTCGAAGCGGCGATGTGTCGCCAGCAGACGCAGCCCCGCCGGCGTGCGGTACAGATGCACGCGCCAGTCCGGGCGCCTGGCCAGGAAGGCTTCGACGCGACGCCTGGCCATGGCTTCGGGCCCGCCGCGGAGCGTCTGCCAGAGGCGCGCCAGCAGCATGCCCAGGGCGTAGCCGAACAACAGGCCGATCACGACGGCAATGCCGAGGGCCGGTCCGGTGCCCAGGCCGAAGACCGTGCGCAGCGCGTTGAACGCCGCGAGGGTGGTCACGACATGCGCGGCGAAGGTGAGCCAGCGCCCGGGCCGGTCGTGGAAGTCAATGTCGGCGAACAGCACGTCCGGCGTGTTGAGGCAGATCGCGCCGTAGCCGTTGCGGGTGAGCACGGTGTCGCCGTCGTGCTCGACGATTTCCTCGCGGATCGGCACGCCGTCGCTGCCGTTGTAGGCCACCCGGCGTTCGCTGCGCGGCAGGGTTTCGCCGGCGATGAGCCGATCCATGGCCTCGCGCGTGCGGGCCTCGGCGTGCGCCTGCGCGGCGGCCTCGCTGTCGTCGGACCAGCCGAAGCGGCGGACGGTGATGCTGCGTCGACGCCCGTCGGCGCGGTCTCGGTGGACCAGGCGCGCCTCGGCCCAGTGGCGGGGAATGATCATGGCGGCGGCCGGGTCAGGGCGTGCCTTCGGGCACGTAGCCGGCGGGCTTGTCCGCACCGTCGCCGAACAGGAACTTCTCCATCTCGCCCTGCAGATACTTGCGGTGGTCCGGGTTCATCGGCGAAAGCCGGTTCTCGTTGATCAGCATGGTCTGGTGCGCCAGCCATTTGGCCCACGCGCCCTTGCCGATCTCGGCGAACACGCGCTGGCCGAGCGCGCCGGGCCAGGGGGCGAAGTCCAGGCCTTCGGTTTCGGTCTGTTCGTAGCGGCAGAAGACGGTGCGGGGCATCGGGAGTCCTTGCGGGAAGCGGCGCGCAGGCGCGTCGAGGTGGGGCGGCGTGGGCAGAGCGCGAACAGTGTGCGTGGAGGCCGTGCGTGGAGGCCGTGCGCGGCAGTGGACCGTCAGCGCATGGCCTGCAGCAGGGTGCGGATCGGCGCCGGGATGCCGAGGGCATCCCAGTCCTCGCGGGCGCACCAGCGCAGATCCGCATTGTCCCGCACGCGTGCGCGCAGGGCGAGCCCGCGCCAGGCGCGCGGCCACAGCGTGAGCCGGTAATGGCTGAAGGCGTGCGGCACCGGGTCGAGCGCTTCGCCATCGTGAAAGGCGCCGGTGAGATGCGCGTCGAACCAGCGTTCCGCGGCGCCGGCATCCTCGGCCTGGGGCAGCGACCACAGCGCGGCCCAGACGCCGGTGGGCGGACGCTTCTGCAGCAGCACCCGGCCGCGCGCATCGCGCACCAGCAGCACCACGGCCTCGCGCTCGGGCACGGCCTTGCCCGGCCTGGGCGTGGGCAGCGTCTCCACACGCCCCTCGCGCAGGGCCGTGCAGTCGGCCTGCAGCGGGCAGATCGCGCAGGCCGGCGCATGGCGGGTGCAGAGCGTGGCGCCAAAATCCATCTGCGCCTGGGTGTAATCGGGCAGGCGCGCAGCGGGCAGCAGGGTCTCGGCGATGGCCCACAGTCGCTTTTCGACCGCGGGCGTCCCCGGCCAACCGTCCACGCCGAACACCCGCGCCAGCACGCGCTTGACGTTGCCGTCGAGGATCGGGTGCGCATCGCCCCAGGCCTGCGCGAGGATCGCGCCGGCGGTGCTGCGGCCGATGCCGGGCAAGGCGATGAGCGCATCGAGGTCGCGCGGCAGGCCGCCGCCGTGCAGGTCCACGCAGCGCTGCGCGGCGGCCTGCAGATTGCGGGCACGGGCGTAATAGCCGAGGCCCGACCACAGCCCGAGCACGGTGTCCTGCGGCGCCGCCGCCAGCGCGCGCACGTCCGGCAACGCGGCCACGAAGCGCTCGAAGTAGGGCACGACCACGCGCACCTGGGTCTGCTGCAGCATGATTTCCGACAGCCACACCCGATACGGCGTGCGCGGATGCTGCCAGGGCAGGTCGCGGCGGCCGTGGCGGTCGAACCAGTCCAGCAGGGCCGGCGCGAAGCGCGCGGAGACGGCGCTCGACGCCGCCACGGCCGAAGCTGGAGACTCGTCCGCCCCTTTGCGGCCCGCGGCGGCGCGACTGGCGCCCGAGCTCGTGCGTCCGCGCTGCGCGCTCATCGCCGCACCTCGATCTCGACCCCTTCCAGCGTCGCGCCGGAAATCTCCAGCTGCGGCGTGCGCAGGGTGGCGTCCAGCGGCGGCAGCGGGGAGCCGCCCTGTGCGCCTTCTTGTGTGCTCATCCAGGCCAGGATGTCGTCGATGCGGAAACGTGCATCGAAGCGGGTGGCATCGCGCGCCAGCTCCAGCGCGATCTCGTCGGACAGGTTGGTCGCGCCGTCGTAGCGCAGCGTGAAGGGCAGGGGCGCGGCCGACGCGCCGATCGGTGCGGGCAGCGCCGGCCAGCCATCCGGCCAGTCCGGCATGCGGCCGCGCAGATCGAGCGCGAGCCGGTCGCCCACCGCCAGCCTGCCGGTGGCATCGGAGCTGGGCAGCATGCCGCCGCCGCGCAGCGCCGCCGCCACGGGCGCCAGCCGCAGTGCGCCGTCCTGCCAGCGCAGCGGGCCATGCAGGCCGAGACTGAAGGGCAGCCGGGTGTCGCCGGCCACGTAGGCGCTGGAGGCACCGAAGCGTGCCGGAACCAGCGCGATGACCGCATCGTCCGGCGCCCTGCCCAGGCGAAGCGGCCCCGACAGCACGAGGGCCGCCGGCAGGCCCCAGCCCTCGCGTCGCACCGTGGCGCGCCCGGCGATGCCGACGCCGGCGCCATCCGCCGGCCGGGTGAGCGCCAGCGCCAGATCGAACGGCACCTGCGTGCCGGCATCGACATAGCGCCCGCGCAGCCGCGCGGCGACGGCGCGCTCGGGATGCAGGGCGGGCAGGTCGATGGCGATGCCGTCGATGCGCCAGCCGCCGTCGACGCCGCTGGCGAGGCGGCCTTCACGGATGCGCAGGCCGTCGGTCAGGGTGGGGATGCGCGTCTCGCCACCGGAGGCGCGCCGCGCCAGCCAGTCCTGCAGCACGGTCAGGTCGAGCTGCGGGGCATCCAGTTCCACCCGCCGTACGGTGAGATCCACGCCGCGGCTGCGCAGGGTGGACCAGGGCAGCGACACCAGCGCGCGCTCGGCGCGCAGCAGCACGCGTCCGCCGCCGCGTTCGCGCGCGACCACCTCGCGCAGCACCAGTTGCGGCGCGCCGCGCAGGCGGCCTTCGTTCTTGCCGGTGGCCTCGATGTCGAGCTCCAGCACGGCCCCCAGCCGGTCCAGCAGCACCGGCACCGAGCGCTCCGGCTGCAGCAGCCAGACGCCGACGAGCCAGAGCATCGCCAGGATCACCACGCTCACGCCCAGCCGGCGCAGCCAGCGGGGGCGCAGCAGGGCCGGGGTGTTCCAGCGTTCGGTGTCTTCGGTCATGGGCGGCGGACGCGCGAGCCGTGCGGACTCAGCCGCCCAGCCGCTCGGGCAACAGCGCGTCGACGAAGGCCTCGGCATCGAACACGCGCAGGTCTTCCGGGCGCTCGCCGATGCCGGCGAACCGGATCGGAATCCCGAATTCGCGCGCCAGGGCGAAGATCACGCCGCCCTTGGCGGTGCCGTCCAGCTTGGTCACCACCAGGCCGGTCACCCCGGCCGCGGCGTGGAACTGGCGCAGCTGCGACAGCGCGTTCTGGCCGGTGGTGCCGTCGATCACCATCAGCACCTCGTGCGGGGCGGAGGCGTCCAGCTTGCCGAGCACGCGCTTGATCTTGCCCAGTTCGGCCATGAGCCCCTGCTGGGTGTGCAGGCGGCCGGCAGTGTCGGCGATCAGCACCTCGGTGCCGCGGGCCTTCGCGGCCTGCAGCGCATCGAACGCGACCGAGGCCGGGTCGGCGTTCTGGCCCTGCGCGATCACGGTCACACCGTTGCGCTGGCCCCAGGCCTGCAACTGCGCGACCGCGGCGGCACGGAAGGTGTCGCCGGCGGCCAGCATCAGGCTGCGGCGTTCGGCCTTGAAGCGGTGCGCCAGCTTGCCGATGGTGGTGGTCTTGCCCACACCGTTGACGCCGACGGTGAGGATCACGAAGGGTTTGGCCGCAGGGTCGATGCGCAGCGGCTGCGCCACCGGCGCCAGCATCGCCAGCAGCTCGGCGCGCAGCGCGGCCAGCAGCGCCTGGGCGTCGGCGAACTCGCGCGCCTTCATCCGCCTGCGCAGGCCTTCCACCAGTTGCGTGGTCGCGCCCACGCCGACATCGGCGGTGAGCAGCGCGGTCTCGATTTCGTCCAGCAGGTCGTCGTCGAGCTTGGGATTGCGCGAGAACAGCCCGCCGACGCTGCGCGCGAAGCCGCTGTTGCGCAGACGGTCGCGCCAGCCGGGTTTGCCGGATGCCGCCGCGGGCGCCGTGGCGAGCGAACCGTCGGCGAGAGTGGTGTCGGTGGGGGCGGCTCCGGCAGAGATGTCCTCTGCCTCGGCGTCCGGCCTGCCCTCGGCCGGTCGGGCCGGGTCCAGGGCGAACGCATCCGCGGCATGCGCCGTGTCCACGGGCGCGGCGACCGTCGCCGCCGGCGCCTGCATCGCCGGGTCGGCCGCGTGCTGCGGTTCGAAGGCCTGCAGCGGGGCGGGTGCGCCATCGTCCTGTCCGGCCGCGACCGGTGCGGGGCCGACAGGCGCCACGGAATCCGCCGCCGGAGGGGTGGCAGGCATGCCGTCGGTGTCGTGCTGCGTCGGCTGCGCCGCCTCATCCGTGGGCGATGCCGGTGCCGCCTGAGTGTCGGCGGCAGGCGGTGCCGCAGGTGCATCGGGTTTCTTGCGGCGGAAAAAAGGAAACATGCGGATCCGGGCGGGGGAAGTGGGGAAGGGAGCGGGATGAAGCGTGGGCCGATCGAGATGGCGCCGGCCTGCGCCGGTTCAAGCACCTTGGCCGGAGCGGCGGCGGGCCGTCAGGCCGACGGGCCTGCGCGGTGTTCGACCCGCCAGGGCGGGTGGCGGCGCATCGCCCCGGCGCGGTACAGACAGATCAGGTTGCCGGACGGGTCCCGCAGCCGTGCCTCGCGCCACAGCCAGCGCTGATCGGCCGGCAGGCTCTCGAAACCGAAGCCCGCCGCCTGCAGCTCCGCGACCAGCGCATCGAGATCCTCGTGCTCGAAGTAGACCGTGACCCCGCTGGCCGTGATGCCGCTGTCGGTTCCGTTTCCATCGGCCGCATCGGACTCCGCTGCATCTTCGGTGGCATGCAGCGAGAACGTGGCGTCGCCTTCCGGGCATTCGAAGCGCGCGTAGTGCGGGCTGTCGACGATCTGAAGGAAGCCCATGCGCCGGTAGAAGGCGGCCGAGGCGGCGAGGTCGCGGGCGGGCAGGGTGACCTGGTTCAGATTCACGGATTCGGGTTCACGGATTCGGAATTCGCGGATTCGGATTCACCGAGGCATTCGTGCTTGGATCGCAGGCATCCGGCGCGGTCTGGGCGGATCGGGCCGGATGGTCGAGAATGCCGGGATGGTATCACCCGCCTCCACGACGCCCCGATGAAGCGCCGCCCACCCACGCACCCGCGCGCGGCTTCGCGCACACCGCAGGGCACGGCCTCGGCCGCCGCCCGGTCGCCGGGCACGGTGCGCATCGTCGGCGGGCGCTGGCGCGGCACCAAACTGGCGGTGCCGGACCGCCCGGGGCTGCGCCCGACCTCCGACCGCGTGCGCGAAACCCTGTTCAACTGGCTGCTGCCGATGCTGCCCGGCGCGCGGGTGCTCGATGCGTTCGCCGGCAGCGGCGCCCTGGGGCTGGAAGCGGTCTCGCGCGGTGCCGCCGAAGCGGTGCTGATCGAACGCGACCCAGGCCTCGCCCAGTCCCTGCGCGCCACGGTCGAGCGCCTGCATGCCGCCGACCGGGTGCAGGTGGTCGGCGACGACGCCCTGCGCTGGCTGGCGCGCACGCCAAGCCCGGCGTCCGGGCAGCGCTTCGACCTGGTGTTCCTCGACCCGCCCTTCGCCGGCGACGCCCAGGGCGGGCTCTGGGCGCGCGCCTGGGCCGCCGCCGAGCCCTGGCTGACGGATGAGGGTTGGCTGTATCTGGAGAGTCCGAATCTGGAGAGTCCGAATTTGGAGAGTCCGAATTTGGAGAGTCCGAATCTGGAGAAGCCGAGTCCGGAGACACCGAATCCGGCCAGACCCAATCCGGACACCGCCGCGCCGACCGGCGACGGCGCAGGCACCGGCGCGGCCGGCGAGCTTCGAGCCGGCTGGGCCCTGCACCGCGAAGGTCGCACCCGCGATGTGCGCTACGCGCTGTATCGGCGGAGCGCTGCGGCGCGCGATGGCGCCGCCCCGGTCCATACGCCGGCGTGCGGCTGATGTCGCGGCCCGCTGCCACTACACTGTCGCGCAATCCCCTTCCGCGAGCCGCCTCTCCGATGACCACGCCCCGCAACCGTATCGCGGTCTATCCCGGCACCTTCGACCCGATCACCAACGGGCATCTGGACCTCGTCGAACGCGCCGCGCCGCTGTTCGAACGCCTGGTGGTCGGCGTGGCCGAGAGCCCGAGCAAGCGCCCGGCGCTGCCGCTGGAGTTGCGGGTGGAGCTGGCGCGCGAGGTGCTGGGGCGGTTCGAGAACGTGGAAGTCCGCGGTTTCGACTCGCTGCTCGCGCATTTCGTTTCGGATGTGGGCGCCGGCGTGCTGCTGCGCGGCCTGCGCGCGGTGTCGGATTTCGAGTACGAATTCCAGCTCGCCAGCATGAACCGGCATCTGATTCCCGATGTCGAGACGCTGTTCCTCACCCCGGCCGAGCAGTACGGCTTCATCTCCTCCTCGCTGGTGCGGGAGGTCTCGCGCCTGGGTGGCGACGTCTCCGGCTTCGTACCGGCCGCGGTGGCGCGCGCGCTGCGCGCCGAACGCGGCGGCTGAGCCTTCCCGGGCCATCGCCGACCCGTCTGCCGAGGCCGCGCACGGCCCGCTCACGGAACGCGCACGGACTGTCTGCGTGCGTGCTCCCGCGCTTTTCGGCGATACTGCGCCGGTCGCCATCCATTCCGGAGTCCGCCCCATGCATCCCATCTCCACCGTCACCGCCCGCATCGCTTCGCGCCTGCTGGTCGCACTCGCTCTCGCGCTGCCCCTGGCGGCCTGCGGCGGCAAGGACGAGACGCCGAAGGTCGAGAAGCAGGCCGTCGCCGTCCCCACCACCGAAGAGGCCTCCGCCTGGCGCGGCTACGTCTCCCACGTGGTCGGCGAGAACATGAAGGGCATCACGAATTCGCCTTTCGTCTATCTGCTGCCCGCCGAGAGCACCGAAGACTTCCAGGGGGCCTACGACCGTCTGCTGGAGAAGGCCGCGGGCGATGTCGAGCGCGGCATCCTCGCCGGCAACATGCTCGCCTTCGCGATGGCCTCGCCGAATTCGGGCAAGGGCGCGGACCTGGTGATCGAGTCCTTCGCCAAGGTCGAGCCGGACAAGCTCAAGGGCGTGCGCCTGCTGTACATCGGCCAGGCCGAGGACGAGGCGCGCGTGAAGGAAGCGGTCGCCGCGTCCGGCGTCGAATTCGTCTTCGTGCGCACCAACTGATCGCCGACCCGCCCACCGCGGACTGCGGCCGGTCCCCGTACCGCCCGCAGTCCCCGGCAGCGCTTCTTCGCCCCGCCGCATGTCGCTGAAGATCAACGAGCTCTGCGTCAATTGCGACGTGTGCGAGCCGGCCTGCCCGAATCGCGCCATCTCGCAGGGCGAGACCATCTACGTCATCGACCCCGCGCGCTGCACGGAATGCGTCGGCCACTACGACGAGCCGCAGTGCGTGGTGGTCTGCCCGGTCGAATGCATCGACCCCGACCCCGATCACCCCGAGACGCAGGAGGCGTTGCTGGCCAAGCTGCGCCGGCTGCAGCAGGAGGAGCCATGAGCCGCACGCCGTCCGTATCCAGAACCGTCGGCGCACTGCGCCCGGCGCATGCGCTGCGGGGCAGCGCGCTGGCGCTGCTGCTGGCGTTCGCGGTCCCGGCCGTCGCGGCCGACGGCAGCCGTGCGTCCACGCAGTCCGCAGCCGCCAAGGAAGCCGTGGCCCGGCCTGCCGTCGCAAGGGCCGCCGCCAGGCCCGGTGTCGCGGCCATCGCCAGCGCGCACCAGTTGGCCACCGATGCCGGCTTCGAGATCCTCGATGCCGGCGGCAATGCCTTCGACGCCGCGGTGGCGGTGTCGGCGGTGCTGTCGGTGGTCGAGCCCATTTCCTCCGGCCTCGGCGGCGGCGGCTTCTTCCTGCTGCACGACGCGAAGACCGGCAAGGAGGTGTTCGTCGATGCGCGCGAGACCGCGCCGGCCGCCGCCACGCCGAAGGAATATCTGGATGCGCAGGGTGGCTTCGACCGCGACCGCGCCACCAACGGCCCGTGGTCGGCCGGCATCCCCGGCCTGCCGGCAGGCCTGGTGCACCTGTCCGAACGCCACGGCCGTCTTCCGCTGAAAACGACCCTCGCCCCGGCGATCCGCATCGCGCGCGAAGGTTTCCCGGTCTACGAACGCCTGGCGAAGGGCTACGCCCAGCGCGGCGCGGTGATGGAGCGCTACCCGGGCACCCGCGCGGTGTTCCTGGCCGATGGCGACGCGATGGAGGAGGGCGAGATCTTCCGCCAGCCGGACCTCGCGCGCACTCTCGAACTGCTGGCCGAGAAGGGGCACGCCGGTTTCTATCGCGGCGAGACCGCGCAGAAACTGCTCGATGGCGTCGCCGCCGAAGGCGGGCGCTGGACGTCGCAGGAATTGGCCGGCTACCGCGTGCGTCTGCGCGAACCGCTGCGCTTCCGCTACGACGGCTGGAGCATCGTGACGGCGCCGCCGCCGTCCTCGGGCGGCGTGGCGCTCGCGCAGATGCTGCAGATCCTCGAGCCCTGGGATCTCAAGGCCCTGCCGGAGACCCGCCGCGTGCATCTCACGGTCGAGGCCATGCGCCGCGCCTTCCGCGACCGCACGTTCTATCTCGGCGATCCGGATTTCGTCGACATTCCGCTGCGGACCCTGACCAGTCGCGATTACGCCGCGGGCCTGCGGGCGGGCATCCATCCGGACAAGGCGACGCCCAGCGGCATGCTGTCGGGCGAGGCCACGCCGCTGGAAGACGAGGAGACCACACACTTCTCGATCATCGATGCCGACGGCAACCGCGTCGCCGCCACCCAGACCGTCAATCTGACCTTCGGCTCCGGCCTGATCCCGCCCGGCACCGGTGTGCTGCTCAACAACGAGATGGACGACTTCGCACTCAAGCCCGGCACGCCGAATGCCTTCGGGGTGATGGGCTACGAAGCGAATGCCCCGCAGGCGGGCAAGCGCATGCTCAGTTCGATGACGCCCACCTTCATGGAGTCGCCGGAACGGGTCACCGTGCTCGGCACACCGGGCGGCAGCCGCATCATCACCATGGTGCTGCTGGGCGTGCTCGGCTATGCGGACGGTCTGGACGCGCAGGCCGTCGCCGCGCTGCCGCGTTACCACCACCAGTGGATGCCAGACGCCATCGGCACCGAGCGCGACGCGCTGCCGGATGCCGTGGTCGAGGCGCTGCGCACGATGGGGCATACCGTGGTGACGCCGAAGGATGCGGTCGACGGCCGCCGTTCCAGCGATGCCTGGGGCAATCTGCAGACCGTGGAATGGGATCGCACGAGCGGCCAGGTGCGTGCCGGCACCGATCCACGCAACCCCGTGGGCAAGGGGCGGGTGGAGGCGACGCGGACGCCGCGCAAGGCGCGCTGACACCGGGTGACCACGCGCACGCTGCGGTGAGCGCCGCTGCAGTGTGTCGGCGAGCGATCCGTTGCCGCGCGTGCATCGCCTCTCGCTGCGGCCCTGAGCCTCCGGTTATCCTCCATAATCCCTCCGTCTGAACCAGCGTCCGATCACCGACTGATCACCGTCTCAATCCGCATCTGCCGGTCCGTCGGCGCAGCATCCGCGATCCACGCCCGCGTTTTCCCTACTTCGAGAGTCGTTCCCGCATCCATGGCCAAGAAAAAAATCGTCGCCCGGCTCTCGCCCATCCACGGCAACGGCGTGTTCGCCGACGAGGCCATCGCCAAGGGCGAACGCATCGTCCGCTACAAGGGCAAACTGCGCGACCATGAGGCGGTCGATCGCATCTACGGGGAACTGGACGAGAACGGTCACACCTTTCTGTTCACGCTCAACGAGGACTACGTCGTCGACGCCAATGTGGACGGCAACATCGCGCGCTGGATCAATCACAGCTGCCAGCCCAACTGCGAGGCGGTGATCGAGGAGAACGGCAAGGGCAAACGGCAGAAGGACAAGATCTTCATCCAGGCGATCCGCGACATCGCGGAGGGCGAGGAGCTCACCTACAATTACGGCATCGTGCTGGACGAGCCGCACACCGCCAAGCTCAAGAAGCTGTGGGCCTGCCGCTGCGGCGCGAAGCGCTGCACCGGCACCATGCTGCAGCCCAAGCGCAAGACGCGCGTTTCCGGCTGACCGGCAGGAGCCGGCCCAGGCCAGGATCAAGACGATCGAGGGACCGGTCGTGACCCCATATTCCCCACGCAACACCGTGACCCATCATCGACGCCGCATCCACACTGCGCCGGGCGCCTGCGCGCCTGTTGCGTGCGCGTGCCTTTCGCGCGCGGATGAGATGGAGATGCATCGTCCGGCCGCACGCTGGCTCTGTCTGCTGGGTCTGGTCTGCACACTGGCTCTCCCGGCGCATGCGGTGGAGATCGACGGCGTGCTGTCGCCCGGAGAATGGGACGACGCCCATCGCATCGACGACTTCAGGCTGACACAGCCGCTGACCCGCGCGCCTTCACCGCATGCCACGGTGGCCTGGGTGAAGGCCGTGCCCGACGGACTCGCGGTGGCCTTCCGCAGCGAACAGCCTCCGTCCGTCGCGCGCACCCGCGAGCGCTTCGAACGCGACCGCAACGGCAACGTCGACCGGGTCAACCTGTATGTCGATTTCGACGGCGACGGGCGCAGCGGCTACAACTTCATGCTCGCGCTTTCCGGCGGCATCGGCGACAGCACCATCAGCAACGAAAACCAGTTCAACGCCGACTGGGACGGGCGATGGCTGCACGCGGTGGGCGAGGACGCCACCGGCTGGTCGGCGGAAATGCTGATCCCCTGGCACATCGCGCCGATGCGCGAAGGCATGGACGGCCGCCGCACGATCGGCATCGCACTGGACCGCGTGGTCGGCGACAGCAACGAGCGCATGGCCTGGCCGGCGATCAGCTTCAACGACCAGCGCTATCTCAGCGTGCTCGAACGCATCGAGGTCGCGGCCTACGACCAGTCGCTGCTGGCGGTGACACCGTACGTGGTCGGTCTGTACGACGATGTCGAGGGCCGCCTCCACGAGGATGCCGGCCTCGACCTGTTCTGGAAGCCGAACGGGCGTTTCCAGCTCAGCGCCACGCTCAATCCCGACTTCGGCCAGGTCGAAAGCGACGCGATCGTGGTCAACTTCAGCGCCATCGAGACCTTCTTCGGCGACAAGCGCCCGTTCTTCACCGAAAACCAGGGGCCCTTCGAAGTGCCGTTCGGTTCCACCGGCAGCGCCCAGCAACTGCTGTACACCCGGCGCGTGGGCGCGCCCGCCGACGACGGCAGCGGCGCCGCGGAAGTCGCCTTCGCGACCAAGGTCAACGGCAGCGTGGGCGGGTACAACTACGGCATGTTCCTGGCCAGCGAGAAGGGCGATGCCGGCCGCGATTTCTACGCGCTGCGTGCCACCCGCGATTTCGATTCGCAGGGCTTCGGCGCAACCCTGACCCGGGTGGAGCGGCCCTTCCTCGACCGTACCGCCACCGTGCTCGGCGTGGACCACCGCTGGGCGCCGCACCCGGCCTGGAACGTGCGCACCACGGTGGTGGGCTCGCAGATCGACCAGCACGGGCGCACCGAGCGCGACAGCGGCGCGCAGATGCGCATCGAGCACGACCTCGGCCAGGGCTGGCTGCACCAGCTGTACATGCTGCACCTCGGCGATGCGCTGCAGCTCAACGACTTCGGTTTCCTCGAGCGCAACGACTACAACTTCGTCCGCTACGATCTGTCGCGCCGCATCACCGGCCTGCCGGACTCCTCGCCCTTCAGCTCCCACACCTGGCGCGGCGCGATCTCGCACCGCACCGACGACGGCGGCACCCTGATCGCCGACGCCTTGACCCTCAACGTCCGCAGCGAACGTCGCGACGGCGGCAACGTGCTGTTCGATTTCACCTATCGTCCGCCCGGCAACGACGTGCTGATCACCCGCGGCCACGGCACGCTGAAGGTGCCGGAGATGCTGTACGGCTTTTACCAGCGGTTTTTCCCGCGCAAGAACCACTGGTCGTTCTACGGCAGCCTGTACTACTTCGCCGAAGGGCTGGGCGGCATCGACCGCGGCGGGTGGAGCGTGCTCGCCGAGCCGCGCTACGCGGTCAGCGACCGGCTCACCTTCACCGCCGGCCTGGAACTCCAGCGGGATCCCGAGTGGCTGCTGTGGCGCGACAGCGCCGGGCTGGGCACCTACCGCCGCGAGCAGGCCTTCCTCAACCTCGCCGCGGTCTGGCTGGTCGATGGCCGCCAGGAACTGCGCGTGCGTCTGGAGGCGCTCGGACTGGACGGGGAAGGCAAGCGGGCATGGGATGTCGCCGCCGACGGCCGCCCGATCCGCAGCGACCGCACGATCGACGACCTGGCCCTGCGCAGTCTCGGCTTCCAGGTGCGCTATCGCTATGAATTCGCGCCGCTGTCCTACCTCTACGTCGCCTATGTGCGCGGAGGCAGCCTGTTCGATGTCGGCGATGGTCCCTATTCGGCACGGGACGAATTCAGCCGCGCGTTCGATCTGCGCGACAGCGAACAGCTGCTGGTCAAGCTGTCCTATCGTTTCGAGCTGTGAGATCCGCGCTCCTGTTCCTGCAGGGGCAATCGGAGGTGGCGGCGCGGCGTTCGTCGCGGTCGATCCGGCAGTCGCGCGGTGCCTCGATGCACAGCCGCACCTGTCGGCTGTGTCCGCGGCCCGCACGCGGCGTGCGGAACACGATGCCCACCTCGCCCAGGCGCAACTGTTCGCCCGCGAGCACCGAGCAGACGTAGCGTTCGCCGCGTCGTGCAGGCACGGCCCGAAGCGGCGCACCATCGCAGGTCAGGCCGCTTCCGAGCGGCGCGGTGAGGTCGATCAGCACATGGTCGCGCAGCCGGTCGCGCACGGTCAGGCGCACGCCATCGCCGATCAGGACCGCCTGGCCGACGCGGCGGGTCAGGGCAAGCATGCGCCCTCCCGCCCGTGGTCCTGCCGTGCCTCGGCGATGGTACCGGCGCCGCGCAGGCAACGGATCTGCATCCCGTTCTCGTGTTCCGCCGCGGACGGGCGGGGTGTCTGCAGGCCGAGGGCCAGGTGGCCGTATCCGCCAACGACACTCTTCGCGCCGAGCCGCTGGGCCGACGCATGACCGGTCGCCGCAGCGCCCTGCATCCGGCTGATCTGCAGCTGGATGTCGCAGTCGTCGTTGGCCGCGATCTCGTGCCGGTCCAGATACACTCCGACGTCCACGCGGATGTCGTCCACCGTGAAGCTGTCGCCGGTGAGCAGCGGCAGCCGGTACAGCGTATGAGCGGCATCGACGGGTTCGCCCTGCACGGGGTCGCGGGCGAAGCGGACGTGGCTGTGCGGAGCGGCGACCACCGCGAGGGTGACGCTGTCGCGCTGGCGTTCCAGCACGGTCAGACGGATCCGCTCCCCGATGCAGATGGTGTCGTGCGTCCGACACTCGACGTATTCCATTGTCGCCTCCCTGTTGCAGTCGAAGCCCCCGTGGTTCGGCGCGCGTCGTATCCCGCGTCGACCCACTTGTCCGTCCGTCGCCCCTGCCCGGCGTGTCGATATCGCCGTTGCCAGACGGTCGGTTAGCGAATAGTTATCACACTTCCCGAATCTGTCAAGAATCCGGCTATACTGGCCGCCAGCGGGCAGATCCGGATTCCGGAGTGATTGGGATGGACAAGTACGCGCAGGCGTTCGCCGAAGCGATGGAACAGACCGGGATGCGCAACACCACCGTTGCGGAACAGCTCGGTGGCGTTGTCGTCTACAACAATGTCTCGCAATGGCGTACCGGCCGCAGGCCCATTCCCGCGGAGCATGCGGTGCCCATCGCCCGTCTGCTGGGCGTGCCGCCCGAGCGCATCAGCAAGGCCTACGAGCGCCAGCTGCGCGCGGAGTCGGCCAAGATCGCGATGTCCGCAATCGGCAGCGGTACCGGTACCGTGCCCGGCGAACATGCGGTCCTCGAGCGTCTGGCCGAATTCGGCCGCGGGGAAGGCCCCGAGCGCATCTGGCTGCCGCAGTTCCTGCTCAAGCGCGAGCTCGCGCTCGCGCAGATCGAGCACATCCGCTGGACGATCCAGCTGTCTCGCGCGATGGAACCGGACATCAAGCGCTTCGGGCTGGTGCTGGTGGATACCAGCGCGAACCGCCAGGAAGACCTGATCGACGGAAACATCTACGCCTACAGCCTGTGGGGCCGTGCCGACATCCGCAGGGTCGCGATGCGCCGGGAGGGTTGCTCGCTGGTGGCGAGCGGCCGCGACATCGAGCGTGTGGACGTGGACGCGTCCGACCTGCCGAACCTGCAGATCCACGGCGCGGTGATCGGCTGGTTCTGAGCCGCGGAACCACAGTCCGTCACTCCAGGCGGCGACTGCAGCCCGGGGCCGCTCATCCCGGGCCAGCCCATGCCAATCCGCCCCTCTCGAATCCTTCGGTGGACGCGTTTCCCGTGGTCACGCCACGAAGCGATCCGCACCTCCACGCTCTGAATCTAATGGACTCTCCATGTCAGCGGCAGGGGGGGATTTGGACATGGGCCCTGCATCCCGATGCGACACCCCCGTCTCCAAACACGGCGATGTCCCTCGATTAGTCCTGGCATGCGCGACCCCATCCGTCGGGACGTGCGGCCGCCCATGCTCGAACCGGTTTCGGTACGGTGATTTGCCTCGGGCCCTTGCTGAAGGTGCCTGCGTCGCATTCCAGCTCGCCCCATTCCCGTGCTTCGCGCCGGAGACCTTGCGGCATGCATGGGCTCATGCAACTCTTTGATAATCAACAGGTTGGGGTGGCGTTGGGTGCCGGGAGCCGCCGTTTGTCGGAGAAGTCCAGCCTGTAGCTCCCCGGGTGCAGCCCGGTCGCTGCGCCGGAGCAGGAGACCCACTTCATGTACCGGTCTCCGGGTGGCGCTGTGTCATTTATTCAACACCTTGATTTAAAAGAACTTATTGTTGCCATTCTGACGCCGGGTGCCGTGCCGGCCGGCCGTTGCGGCCGCCGGCTTCCAGGATGGGACCTCCGGCAAGGGCGCGAACTGCGAAAAACGTGTGCTGATGCATGCCTTCAGGCCTATGATTGCGCCTAGAATGCGGTCGTACCGCTGGCGGCGACCGGCAAGGGAATGCACCATCGTCATGTCGTCTCGTAACGCATCGACAGCACAGGGAGAGGCCGTGGAACGGATCAAGGAAAGCGACATCGCCAAAGGGCTGATACTGGCAACGGCATACTGCGGCGCCTATCTGGCGTCCTGGTATTTTTCGTTCGACCAGTGGTTCCTGCCCGCTGGCCTGCGCGCGGCGGCGTTGTTGTTCCTGCCTGCGCGCTACTGGCCCTATGCCTTTGCCGGCGATGCGGCCGCTCTCCTCGTGATCCGCGGTCCCAAGGCCGATCTCTACAGCGAAGAATGGGCCTATCTCAGCCCACTGCTGCTGATGCCGCTGATCGCCATGCCGGTGATGCTGTTCAGGCAGAAGCTGGGCAACCTGCGCCAGAAGTGGCGGTGGTTGCCGATGATCGCGTTGGGTCTCGCGATCTGGGCCACCCTGTGCAATCTGACGCTGAATGTCGTGTTGTCGGGACCTGGTGCGGATCAACCCACCAGCGCGCTCCACGACTACTTCCGGATCGCGGTCGGGCAGTACCTGGGCATCATGTTGCTCGTCCCGCTGCTGTTCGTCTGGACGCGCCGGGGCGAAGGTACTCCGCAGCACTGGGGCCTGTTCCGCGACATGACGGTCGCAGGCGGCGTGTTGGCGTTCCTCTATGGCACCGTGGTGGTGCCAGGCGGGCTTTCGCCCGAGGTCATGCAGGGCCTGCTGATGCTGATGATCCTGCCCGCGGCGGGCCTCACCCTGCTGCATGGATGGCGCGGGGCGGCGTTCGGCACCGTGATGGCGAACATCGCGATCGGCCTCACCCTCACCCGGGCGAACATTCCGGGGTCGCACGACAGTGTGGCCTTCATCGCCCAGCAGGCGCTGGCCGTGGTGGGCTCAGCTCTGCTCGTGCTGGGGACGGTCATTTCCGACCACTACGAGCGTGCCCGGCGTTCAAGTCTCGCCGAGCAGGATGCGCTTCGCCTCGCGCACAGCAGTTTCCAGTCGGCCGAGCACATGCTGCGCGAGCATCTGCTGTACATGGCGCAGATGCAGATGATGCTCGACGACGAGCGCAAGGAGCTCGCGGCGTGGTTGAAGTCGCGCGGCCACTCCGAAGCGGCGATGGATCTCAACAGTCGCGGCGTGATGCACCGGCGCGTGTTCGACGAGCAGGCCCTGGCCCTCTACCCGATCCGGATCGAGGAGCAGGGGCTGTATGCCGTCGTCCACTCGGAGGCGTTCAGCGATTTCTGGGCCGGCCAGGCCGAGGTGTTCTATTCGCTGCGTGGGCAGCCGCGCGAATTGTCGGTGGACCTGCAGCTGACGGCCTATCGTTGCCTGTGCCACGCCATGGCGCTGCTCTCGGAGTGCGAGCCTTCCGAAGTGCGGATCAAAATGCGTGTATGGCGCGGCGCGCGTCGCCGGGGCATCGTGTTCTTCATCGACGCCGTGCCCGGTGCGGCTGCGCAGTCTGGACAGGCCGGCGTCGCCGCGGCGGGTTTGCTGGCCGCCAGGGTGAAAGCCCATGGCGGCGTCGTGCGCCGCCATGGGCAGCGGGTCGGCGTGCTGCTGGCCGAGCCGCGGGAATCCTCCCCCTGCTTCAATACGACAGCGACTGCACTTTCCAGCGCGCCACAGTTCCATCCTGGTACAAGATGACCTCGACGTCGTCCGCCGAGTACAGCGTGTAGGGAATACCGCTGGGCGTGACCGAAGGCGAGGTCGTCACCCGATCGGCATCGCTGCCCACCGGCAGCACCCAGAGGGTCGTTTCGATCATGCCGACCGCAGCACGCACGTTGCCGTACTGGTCGTTGATCTGCACGTATTCGACGCCGTCGCGCATGAACTTGTAGACGCTCCAGCTTGGATGGTTTGCAAGATCCGGCGAGTCCGGGAACGATTCACCCAGACCGATGGAGGTGGTCTCCGGCGCACCATTGCGGTCGGAAGGGCAACCGCATCCGGCCTGCGCCACCGGGCTGGCGAGGACGGCCGCCAGCGCCAGGGCCAATGGATACAATGGCAGTTGAGCGGTGTGTTTCATCATCATGTCTCCTTGATGGGCTACGTCAGCGACGTACCTATTTAGTTAGCAGAACCGTGCGATTTTGCTTGATCGCTAACGGTCGATCCCCCCGCACCATCGTCTTCCCCGCGGGTCGCACGACGTTATCACCAACCAGCAGGCGCGATTTTCCGGGCGCCCGGTTTTGCGACGCACGGCGCGTGTGGGGTGTGTGGTCGTGGCCTGCGCGCGGTCAAGGAAGGCGCGCAACAGCGCCGTATCGCTCATCTCTGGATCGGGTGGCGCCATCGCGCCGCGGCCCGGTCATTCCAGTTCGCGATGAAAGACCGATACTTCCCGCCAACCGCGCGATCGCGCGTGAGCGGCGAGGGCCTCGGCCAGATAGACCGAGCGGTGCTTTCCGCCGGTGCAACCGAAGGCGACGGTGATGTAGCTGCGGGTGTCGGCCTGGATCCTCGGCATCCAGGTGTCCAGGAACGCCGCCACCTGGGCGAGGTAATCGCCGACGTCGCGTTGCGCGTCCAGGTACTCGCGAACCTCGTGGTCGCGCCCGGTGTACGGGCGCAGGCGGCTGTCCCAGTGCGGATTCGGCAGGCAACGCGCGTCGAATACGAAATCCGCATCCGCCGGTACTCCGCGGCGGTAGGCGAAGGACTGGAACAACAGCGAGACGGGGCGGTCGGAATCCAGTCCGAGTTCTGCGATGACCCGTCTGCGCATCTGGTGGACGTTGAGGTCGCTGGTGTCCACGACCACATCGGCCTGCTCGCGCAACGGCTGCAGCAGCCTGCGCTCGGCTGTGATCGCCTCGGCCAGCGCGAGGCCGCGCGCGCTGAGCGGATGTCTGCGCCGGGTCTCGGCGTAGCGTTTGAGCAGGATCGCGTCGCCGGCGTCGAAGAAGATCAGGGTCGGCCGACGGCCCAGGGCACCGACCTGCGCCAGCCACTCGGGAAGCCGGGAGAGGTCCGCCTGCCTGTTGCGTGCATCGATCGCCACCGCGAGTTTTTCGGGCATGCCGTTGCGGTCGGTGGCGCCGCGTACGAACGCCTCCAGCAGTTCCGCAGGAAGGTTGTCGACGCAGTAGTAGCCCAGGTCTTCGAAGGTGTGCAGCGCCACCGATTTGCCGCTGCCGGACAGCCCGCTGACGATGACCAGGTCGCGCGATGCGGCCGGGGCGGGCGGCATCGGCTCGGTCATTCCGAGCGCTCCAGGAAATGCGAATGACGCGCCATGAACGCCGCCGCCGGGTCCACGCCCTTGATCCGCAGGATATGCGTGCGTGCGGCGGCCTCGGTCAATACCGCCAGATTGCGCCCGGGCATCACCGGCAGGGTGATCGTCGGAACGTCCAGGTCGAGCACGCGCCGCGCGCCGAGATCGCCGGTCAGGCGCTCCATGCCGTCGCCGCCTTGGCGTGGGCTGCTGTCGGGTGCGCCCAGGTGGACGATCAGGCGCAGGTACTTGTTCCGCTTGACCGCGGTGTCGCCGAACATTTGGCGCACGTTGAGGATGCCCAGCCCGCGGACTTCCAGCAGGTCCTGAAGCAGTTCCGGACAGGTGCCGTCGAGCACGTCGGGGGCGATTTGGGTGAACTCCGGCGCATCGTCGGCCACCAGACGGTGCCCGCGGGTGACCAGCTCCAGCGCCAGCTCGCTCTTGCCCGCGCCGGACTCGCCGGTGATCAGCACGCCGATGGAATAGATCTCCATGAACACGCCGTGCAGGGTGACCCGCGGCGCCAGCCTGCGGGCGAGGTGGTACTGCAGGTGGTTGTAGAGCTCATGACCGCGGGCGGCCGACCCCCACAGCGGCGTGTCCGTTTCCTCGGCCGCGGCGCGCAGGTCTTCCGGGCAATGCTGGTTCTTGCTGATCACCAGTGCCAGCGGCCGCGCCTGGATGATCTTCTCGATGGTCTCCCAGCGCTGGCGCGGGTCGAGCGCATCCAGCCAGGCCAGTTCCTCGCTGCCGAGGATCTGCACCTTGTTGGGGTAGATGATGTTGAGATAGCCGGCGAGCGACGGCCGGCGGGCGACGGTGTCGACGGCCTCGAGCACGCGGTGTTGTCCGCGCTGCCCGGCGATCCAGCGCAGTTCCAGGCGCTCCTGCTGCAGATCGAACAGGTCGCGTGCGCTGATGCTGGTACTGGTCATGCGTGTGGGGTGTCGGCCGTGCCGCGGGGAAGGGGACGACGCGCCGCCGGGGAAGGCGGCGCGCCGTGAAGAGGTTGGGAGGGGTTCGGCGTCAGACGGCGTCGATGACGGAGTTGAGACCTTCTCCGCGATGGTGATCGACCATCTTTTCCTTGTGCTTCATCAGCAGCCGGTCGAGTTTGTCGGTCAGCAGGTCGATCGCGGCATACATGTCGTGCGTGCTGGCGTCGGCATGGAGGGTCTTCTTGCCCGGAAGGTTCACGGTCGCTTCGGCGGTGTGGTCGGGCTTGTTGACGCTGAGCTGGGCACGGATGTCCATGGGGTGATCGAAGTGCCGTTCCAGGCGCGAGAAGCGGGTTTCGACATAGTCGCGCAGGGCGGGCGTGATTTCGATCTGGTGGCCGTGAATATCGATTTGCATCGGCGGACTCCTCTTTGAATGCCATCGGGGCGGCGACCTGCCACCGTCGTCGGGAGTGCGTGGGCCGAAGCCGCATGCGGCCCGCAGTGGCGCGTCGCGCAATCACAGGGTACCCCACTGTCGGAGGGACGCAAGGCCCGCCGACGGTCTGGATTCAGGAGGGCAGGGACGCCGGGCACAGGCCGCGCGAAACGGCTTCGACCCCCGTGCGCATGCGCGGTGTACGGCCCGCACGACGGTGCGTGCACACCCGGTGGAAGCCCTGTGCCTGCGCGTGCGCCCGCCGCGCCAGGCGCGCCTCAGCCCATGCGCACGCGCTCGTGCGAGGACGGGATGTTCATCGCCTCGCGATACTTGGCCACCGTGCGCCGCGCCACCGGTACGCCGGCGGCCTTCAGGCTGTCGGCCAGGCGCGCATCGGACAGCGGCTTGCGCGGGTTCTCGGCATCGATCAGGCGCTTGATCATCGACTGGATCGCGGTGCTGGAGGCCTCGCCGCCGCCTTCGGTGTTGATGCCGGAGGCGAAGAAGCTGCGCAACGGCAGGGTGCCGCGCGGGGTGAGTACGTACTTGCGCGAGACCGCGCGCGAGATGGTGGATTCGGCCAGGCCCACCTCGTTGGCGACTTCGCGCAGGGTGAGCGGGCGCAGCGCCTGCTCGCCGAATTCGAGAAAGCCCGCCTGCTGCCGGATCAGGCAGCGCATCACCTTCAGCAGGGTGTCGCCGCGGGCTTCGAGGTTCTTGAGCAGCCAGCGCGCTTCCTGCAGACAGCCGCGCAGATAGCTGGCGTCGCTGCCGCTGGCGTGCTGGATCATGGCCTGGTAGCCGCGGTGGATGGTCGGGCGCTGGTGCTGGCCGGCGAGGGCGACCCGCCACATGCCGTTCTGCCGCCAGACCACGCAGTCGGGATTGACGTAGGTGTCGGCGCCGAGGCTGCCCAGGCGCGCGCCGGGCTTGGGGTCGAGCGAACGCACCAGGGCCAGGCCGGTTTCGACCTCGTCCACCGGCAGCTTCAATTCCGCGGCCAGGCCATCCACGCCGAGCTTGGGCAGGCGCTCCAGCGGGCCGGCGACAATCTCCACCGCGGCGTCGAGGCCGGGCGTGTCCTCGTCGAGCGCGCCAAGCTGGATGCCCAGACATTCACGCAGGTCGCGGGCACCCACGCCGAGCGGGTCGAAGCGCTGGATGCGATACAGCACGTTGGCCACTTCCGGCACGGTCGCGTCCATGTCCGGTGCCACCGCCTCGACGATGGCGGCCAGCGACTCGCGCAGGTAGCCGTCGTCGTCGATCGCGTCGATCAGCGCTTCGCCGATGCGCAGGTCGCGCGGCGAGAAGCGCGAGAGCTGGAGCTGCCAGTTGAGGTGGTCGCGCAGCGACTCGGTGCTGCTGTAGCGGTCGAGCGGGTCGCCGCCGCCGTCGTCGTCGAAACTGCCGCCGCTGCCGCTGCCCCAGGTCTCGTCGAGCCCGTTCTCCCAGCGGTCGTCGCCGTCGCCGTCGTTGTCGCTGCGCGTGTCTTCGACCTCCACGGCGGATTCCGCCGGCGCTTCGGCCGCGGCTTCGGTGTCGCCGCCCTCGCCCTGGCCTTCGTCCCAGTCCAGCAGCGGGTTGCTCTCCAGCGCCTGCGTGATTTCGGCTTCCAGCTCGAGCGAGGACAGCTGCAGCATGTGCAGGGCCTGACGCAGTTGCGGCGTCAGGACCAGTTGCTGTCCGAGGGAGGTTTGCAGGCGGGGTTTCATGTCCTTCGATTTTTCATCGCGGCTTCCTGCCGCGCAAGTCGTCGACCGGGACTGTTGCGGTCGACGGTCACAGTCTGAACGACTCGCCCAGGTACACGCGGCGCACGTCCGGGTTGGCCAGCAGGGTCTGCGGCGCGCCCTGCGCCAGCACGCCACCGTCGCTGAGGATGTAGGCGCGGTCGCAGATGCCCAGGGTCTCGCGCACGTTGTGGTCGGTGATCAGCACGCCGATCCCGCGGCGCTTGAGGTGGCGGATGATGCGCTGGATCTCGCCGACCGAGATCGGATCCACGCCGGCGAAGGGTTCGTCCAGCAGCATCAGACGCGGCTTGGCCGCGAGCGCGCGGGCGATTTCCACCCGTCGGCGCTCGCCGCCGGACAGGCTGGCGCCCATCTGTTCGGAGACGTGGCCGATCTGCAGCTCCTCCAGCAGCGACGACAGCTCGCGCTCGCGCCCGTCGGCATCGAGATCCTCGCGCAGCTCCAGCACCAGGCGCAGGTTGTCGGCCACGCTGAGCTTGCGGAACACCGAGGGTTCCTGCGGCAGATAGCCCACGCCGCGCTTGGCGCGCACGTACATCGGCTCGCCGCTCATGTCGTGGCCGTCGAGCACGATGCGCCCGGCGTCCGCCGGCACCAGGCCGACGATCATGTAGAAGCAGGTGGTCTTGCCCGCGCCGTTGGGGCCGAGCAGGCCGACCACTTCGCCCGCATCCAGATGCAGACCGAAATCGCGCACCACCTCGCGCGACTTGTAGCGCTTGCGCAGCCCTTCGGCGATCAGCATCAGCCGCCGCCCTGTCCGTTGCCGGAAGCCGGTTTGGCCGGCGCCGCGTCGCCCTGCGCGGCGTTGGGGAGGATGCGCAGCTTGACGCGGCCATTGCCCTCGCCGCCGCTTTCCACCCGGCCGGACTTCAGGTCGTAGGTCAGGCGCTGGCCGCTGGTGCTGCCGCGCGGGGTGGTCACGGTGTAGTTGCCGATCAGCACCACCACTTCGCTGGTCAGGTCATAGTCGATGCGGTCGGCGCGCGCGGTCATCGGCGTGCCGTCGTCCATCTGCTGTTTCAGCACGGCTTGCCGCCCGGTGAGCACGGCGCGCACCGGCTGGCCGCCGCGCTGCTGGATGTCGGCGCGGTCGGCGCGGATGTCGAGCGTGCCCTGGGTGATGGTCACGCCACCGGAGAAGATGCTGGTGCCGTTGCCCTCGATCGAGCCCTCGTGGCGGCCGGCGTCGATCTCCATGGGCTTGGTGCGGTCGGAGGACCGCGCGAAGGCGCCGGTGGCGCAGGCCAGGGCGAGCAGGCCGCAGGCGACTGCGGCACCGATGCGGGCCGGGCGTGCGGGAGGCGTCGCGATCGCAGCGGAGGCGGCGTCGTGCTGCGGGATGCGGGGGCGGTCAGCGTGGTGCATAGCGGGAACTCACCTCGGAGTGCAGGACGTAGCGCTTGGTGTCGGTGGCGACCGAGAACCCGCGACCACGGAGTATAGAACCGGGTTGGACGATGGTCACGACCGCGTCGGTCGTCGCTTTGTTCTGCCGGGGGAAGATGCGCAGCGAATCGGTGTTCATGGTCACCGGGCGCAGATCGTCCTGCGGGCTGTTGACCTTGACCCCACCGCCCAGGCGCAGCTCGCTCTGGTCGGCACTGATCCAGCCGGTCGCCGAGGTGACCTGCCAGTACCCGCCTTCGGCGTTGGGCAGCAGGAACACCGGCGTGCGCAGGTCCATGGTCTCGTCGCCGGGGCGCCGGACCAGTTCCGGCGCGCTGACGGTGAAGGACTCGCGGCCTTCGCGATCGAGCGAGGTCAGTTCGAACGCATGCAGCACGTAGTCCGGGCGTTCACTGTCCGTCACCTGGACGGCCGGGCGCCGCTGCTGCATGAGCGCCCAGCCGCTGGCGAGGGCGCCGAGCAGCAGCAGCACGATCAGGCCGGTGCGCCAGTTCATGCGCGGCCTCCGTCGACGAGCGCCGGGGGAACCCAGCCGTGCGCACCGAGCAGCAGGTCGCAGGCCTCGCGGGCGGCACCCCGGCCCGCCTTGGCGCGGGTGCGCCAGTGCGCGGCGGGGGCGGTCCAGGCATGCGCGTCGACCGGCGCCAGCGCCAGGCCGACCGCACGCATCGCGGTCAGGTCGGGCAGGTCGTCGCCCATGAACGCGACCGCGTCCAGGCCGATGCCGCGCTCGGCGACGAGTTCGCGGACGCAGGCGAGCTTGTCGGCGACGCCGGTGCGCACGCCCACGCCCAGCTCGCCGGCGCGGCGTTCGGCGGCGGCGCTGCGCCGCGCGGTGATCAGCATCACCTCGACGCCGGCCTGGCGCAGCAGCACCAGCCCCTGGCCGTCGTGCACGTGGAAGGATTTGCTCTCGATGCCCTCGGCATCGACGGTCAGGCGGCCGTCGGTCAGCGTCCCGTCCACGTCGAAACAGGCCAGGCGCACGCGTGCGGCGCGCGCGAGCAGGTCGGCGTCGACATCGGCCAGATGCGCGAGCAGCGGCGCGGAAGCGGAGACCATGCTCATACCACCCGCGCCCGCAGCAGGTCGTGGAAATTCAGCGCACCGACCACGCGGCGGCTCTCGTCGATCACCACCAGCGCGTTGATCTTGCGGGTTTCCATCAGCTGCGCGGCTTCGGTGGCGAGCGCATCGGCATCGATGGTCACCGGCGTGCGGGTCATGACCTCGGCGATCCGCGTGCTGCGCACATCCAGCGCGGCATCGGCCAGCGAGCGGCGCAGGTCGCCGTCGGTGTACAGGCCGAGCAGGCGGCCGTCGGCATCCACCACCGCGGTCATGCCCAGGCGCTTGCGGCTGATTTCGATCAGCGCATCGCCGAGGCTGGCCTCGGCCGGCACGGTCGGCACGTCATCGCCGGTGTGCATCACGTCGGCGATGTGCAGCAGCAGACGTCTGCCGAGCGCGCCGGCGGGGTGAGAGCGCGCGAAGTCGTCGGAGGTGAAGCCGCGCGCTTCGAGCAGCGCGACCGCCAGCGCATCGCCCATCGCCAGCGAGGCGGTGGTGCTGGCCGTGGGCGCCAGCGCCAGCGGGCAGGCTTCGGCCGGCACGCTCACGTCGAGATGGATGTCGGCCTCGCGCGCCAGGGTGGACTGCGCGCGGCCGGTCATCGAGATCAGCGGGTTGCCCTGGCGCTTGAGCACCGGCAGCAGCGTCAGGATTTCGTCGGACTCGCCGGAATAGGACAGGGCCAGCACCACGTCGGCGTCGGTGATCATGCCCAGATCGCCGTGGCCGGCTTCGCCCGGATGCACGAAGAACGCCGGCGTGCCGGTGGAGGCAAGCGTGGCGGCGATCTTGCGCGCCACGTGGCCGGACTTGCCCATGCCCAGACAGACCACCCGCCCGCGGCAGGCCAGCATGGCCCGGCAGGCCGCGGCGAAGGCGCCGTCCAGCCGCGCGGCCACCGCGGCCAGCCCTTCGCGCTCCACCTCGAACACCCGGCGGCCGCTGGCGGCCAGCGCGCCGTCCGCGGGCGCCTGCGCGGCGGCGGATGCAGTGCCGTGGTCGTGATCGGAAGCGGAGGAGGGGGCGTCGGCGTCGGCGTCGACCATCTGGGGCGGGGCTCGCATGCGGTAAACTTCCGAAGTTTACTCCCCCTTGTTCAGGAAAACCCGCCACGCCATGAATGCCGAGACCATCCGCCAGCTGATCGAACAGGGCCTCCCGGGCGCCCGCGCCCACGTCGAAGGCGAGGACGGCGTGCATTTCGAAGCACTGGTGGTCTGCGCCGACTTCCAGGGCAAGCTGCCGCTGGCCCGCCACCGCATGGTCTACGCGACCCTCGGCAGCCTGATGGGCAACGAGATCCACGCGCTGGCGCTGAAGACGGTGACGCCGGAAGAGGCCGAGAATCGCTGAAGCGTGATTGGTGATTCGGGATTCGGGATTCGGGATTCGGGATTCGGGATTCGGGGTTGCACACGCAGCACCAGAGACCGGCCATCGAATGCCTTGACCGGGCCCAGACATCCGGGATGAGCCCAAAGCGCATCCTCGTTGTCGTCCCGAGCGCAGCGAGGGACCTGCTTCATCGCACAATCGTCGACATCAAAAGCAGGTCCCTCGCTGCGCTCGGGACGACAGGCGTGAAGTGAGACAGGTCGGCGAGGGCGCGAACCTATCGAGCGCTCGACGCTGCGGCCCCATCTGCCACCCCTGTTTGCACCAGCAGTTCCCAGCTTCGATTCCCCGCACACCGCACACCGCACACCGAATCCCGAATCCCGAATCACCAATCCCGGTCCCCATGCAAAAAATCCTCGTCACCGGCGGTACCCCTCTCGACGGCGAAGTCCGCATCTCCGGCGCCAAGAACGCGGTGCTGCCGATTCTCTGCGCCACGCTGCTGGCCGATGGGCCGGTGCGGATCGCCAATGTGCCCTATCTGCACGATGTGGTGACCACCGCAAAACTGCTGCGTGAGCTCGGCGCCGGGGTGGAGCACGACCGCGATGCCGGCGTGATCACCGTCGATCCGCGCAGCGTGCACAGCCATGTCGCGCCGTACGAGCTGGTGAAGACCATGCGCGCCTCGGTGCTGGTGCTCGGGCCGCTGCTGGCGCGCTACGGCGCGGCCGAGGTCTCGCTGCCCGGCGGCTGCGCCATCGGTTCGCGCCCGGTCGACCAGCACATCAAGGGCATGCAGGCGCTGGGCGCGACGGTGTCGGTCGAACACGGCTTCATCAACGCCCGCGCCGAGCGTCTGAAGGGCGGGCGCGTGGTGTTCGACATGGTCAGCGTGGGCGCCACCGAAAACCTGCTGATGGCCGCCACGCTGGCCGAAGGCACCAGCGTGCTGGAAAACGCGGCGATGGAGCCGGAGATCGTCGATCTGGCCGATTGCCTCACCGCGATGGGCGCGCAGATCGAAGGCGCCGGCAGCAACCGCATCGTGGTCCACGGCGTGGAGCGCCTGCACGGCGGCGAGCACGCGGTGGTGGCCGACCGTATCGAGACCGGCACCTTCCTGGTGGCCGCGGCGATGACCGGCGGCCGTGTGGTGTGCACGCATGCGCGCCCGGAGACGCTGGACGCGGTGATCGACAAACTGACGGAGGCCGGCGCGGAGATCGCCGTGGAAGGCGACCGCATCGTGCTCGACATGCGCGGCCGGCGGCCGAAAGCGGTGGACATCAGCACCGCGCCGCATCCGGGCTTCCCCACCGACATGCAGGCACAGTTCATGGCGCTGAACTGCGTGGCCGACGGCGCGGCGATCATCAGCGAAACCATCTTCGAAAACCGCTTCATGCACGTGCAGGAACTGCTGCGCCTGGGCGCGGATATCCGCATCGACGGCCACACCGCCATCGTCCGCGGCCGCGAACGCCTGAGCGGCGCACCGGTGATGGCCACCGACCTGCGCGCCTCCGCCTGCCTGATCCTCGCCGGCCTGGTCGCCGAGGGTGAGACCCTGATCGACCGCATCTATCACCTCGACCGCGGTTACGAGCGCATCGAGCAGAAACTCTCGGGCCTCGGCGCGACGATCCAGCGGGTGGATTGAGCTGCTGGGCGATTCGCTTTTGATCGCAATACCGCTCCACATGCTGCGCTGACGCTATCAACGATTCCATCCGTGTCCGTATGCATTTGGACTTTTTTCCGGCTGTTGATCTTTACGAACAGATCACGCGCCGATAGTGAATCGGAGACCCGGAGGGCGGCGCACAGGACGTGCGCCGTTTTTCGATGAGGTACGGATACCTCATCGAAAAATCCCCTCGCCAATGAAGGGGCGACGGGAGGTTTGGACTCACCCACATGTTTCTTTGGTGACTTTCTTGACTCGCACCCTTGGTGCTCGCCCTTCGGGCCGGCTTCGCCGTTCGCGCCGCAAGCGGCGCAGTGCGCCAAAGAAAGTCACCCGCGCGTCAGCGCGGAAGCTTTTGACTTTGCAGGGAATGGATTAAGTGGTAATCACGACGGTTCATGCGCGAAGGTCAATTTCTGGGATTCGCGCCCAGCAATGGTCACCCCCGAATGTGGCCGTGGATGTGCTCCCATAGCGATGCGATATGAATCGGAGGATGAGCGGCGCCCGCAAGCGCAAAGGCTGCCGATCCAAAATCGGGGATAGCCTCACGAGGCGCGCGTCAGGCCTTGGCCGGACGACTACTTCACCGCCACCAACCGCAGATCGATATCGTCCTTCCCGTCCTTGCGCTGCAGGATCCGCGCCGGCACCGGAATGCCGTCGACCACCCAGGCGATGGTTTCCTTGTCGCCATTACGGTAGACCACCTTGGTCGCCTGCTTCGTCTCGCCGGCGATGGTGATCGCCTCGCGGCCGGCGATGTTGTAGGCCATGTCCTTGGCGCGACCTTCGTCGACCAGACGGTATTTCAGCGGCTTGCCTGCCTGCACGTCGCGGGCGATGGCCAGATTGATCAGCAGCGCGTCCATGTCGCCGGCCTGCAGCTTCACCGGGCCGGCGCGCTCGGGCTTGACGTCGCCGCTCCAGCGCGCCTCGCCGGCCGACCAGTCGTAGACCGCGTTGCGGCGGATCTTCTTGATCAGCAGGAAAGAGTGGTCGGTGCCGGAGAGCGGGCGCCACAGGCCGTTGTGCTCCTCGAACACCGTGCTCTGGCTGAGCTGGGCGACCTTGTTGGCCACCTTCAGCGTGTATTTCCAGCGGTTGCCGCCCTGCGACTCGATGCTCATGCTGCCGGTGGCCGAAACGCCCATGTAGTCGGCTTCGTACTGCGCATTGAAGGGCTTGAGCGCGAACGCCGGCAGCGCGGCCAACAGCAGGGTCAGCGTCGCGGCAGTGCGCAGCAGGCGGGATGCGGGGGAGAGGGACATCTCAGACTCCTTGATAGGCGATCAGACGCAGATCGAAGAGGTCTTCGCCGTCTTCGCGCTGCAGAATCCGGACCGGGGTGGGCACGCCTTCGACGACCCAGACCACCGTCTGGTCGTTGCCGCCGTTGCTGCGTTCCACGCGCATCGCGGCGTAGGACAGGTCGTCCACGGTCACGGGGTCCAGGGCTTCGGCCACGCGGTACTGTTGATCGCGGGCACGTCCGCCTTCGACGAAACGATACTGCAGTTCGCGGCCGGGCATGGCGTCGCGGACGATGGCGAGATTGATCAGCAGGCCGCTGAGGTCGCCCTCGCGCAGCGTGACCGGGGCGCGGTGCTGCGGTTTGAGGTCGCCGGTCCACAGCGCGGTGCCGGCGGACCAGTCGTAACGGCCACTGCTGCGCTTGCCGAGGAAGAGGCCCTTGCGCACGCTGCTCTGGCTCAGCGGGCGCCAGCCGCCGGCGTGGTCTTCGAAAACCGTGCTCTGTTCCAGGTCGAGACCGAGCAGGCCGGCCACGCCGCGATCGGCGTGGACCGAGAGATCGGCGCGCCAGCGCCCGTCGGGCTGGCGCAGCAGACGCAGACGGGCGTTGCCGATGGCGTCGCCGCCGCGGAAGGCGGCATAGTCCGCGCTGAACGGCGCCAGGGCGCGGGCATCGGAAGGAGCTTCGGTCGATGCGGCCGTGCCATCGGGCGCGGCGGCACGCGCGCTGGCAGCCGAGATCGCGAGGGCCAGGGCTGCCCACAGCAGCACGGTCGTCAGCAGCGCGGGCGCGGATGCGCGCAGGCTCGTCGAGGCGACGGCGCGTGGGCGGGGCATGGCGGGGGAGGGGTTCATGGCGGCGGCGATCATGCGAGGCCGCGGGTGGCTGTCAGCTGAAGCGGGCGGTGCAGCGGCGCCCCGTTCAGGTTCGGGCCGTCGGCGGCCAGGCGCAGCGCGCCGTCTGCGATCAGCCCGACGCTGGCGAGCAGCAGGGGATGCTCCATCGCGCGCACACGCGCGGCCAGGCGGCTGGCATCGTCGCCGGGCAGCACCGGCACCCGCGCCTGGGCCAGCACCGGGCCGTCGTCCAGCTCGGCGGTGACCACATGCACGCTGGCGCCGTGCTCGGCCACGCCCGCATCCAGCGCCTGCTGGTGGGTGTGCAGGCCCTTGAACGCCGGTAGCAGCGAGGGGTGCAGATTGATCATGCGGTTCGGCCGCGCCTGGATCGCGTCGGCGGAGATGATCCGCATGTAGCCGGCGCAGACGATCAGGTCCGGCTGCGCGGCATCGACGTCGGCGAACAGGGCTGCGTCGAAGGCCTCGCGGGAGGCGTAGGCTCCGGGCTTCATCGCCACCACGGGAATGCCGGCCGCGCGCGCGCGGGCGACGGCGCGGCAGGATGGCCGGTCGGAGAACACGCCGACGATGCGTGCGTGCAGAGCGCCGGCCGCGGTCGCATCGATCAGCGCCTGCAGGTTGCTGCCTGCCCCAGACGCGAGCACCGCGATGCGCAGTGCGTCAGCCATGGGGGAAACCCCGCCCCCGCGCCTGCAGCCAGGGCCAGGTCAGCAGCGCGCCGATGGCCGCCAGCAGCATGTCCATGTGGGCGTCCCAGACATCGCCCTGCTGGCCGTTGTAGGCCTCGGCCGCCTCGGGCGAGAGCAACAGGGCGATGCCCCACTCCAGCCACTCGTAGACCAGGCCGCTGATCAGGATCAGCGCGAGCGCGACCGCGAACGCCTGATGCGGGCGCAGCGGCCACCGGCGCTGCGCATCGTCCTGCAGCGCCGGCATGAACAGCAGGCCGTACAGGAAATGGATCAGCCGGTCGAAATGATTGCGCTCCCAGCCGAACGCAGCCTGCGGCGACCAGCCGGTCAGATCGACCAGCCAGCGGTCGTAGGGCACATTGGAATACAGCCAGCGTGCGGCGATGCAGTGCACGGCGATGAACGCGCAGATGGCCGCGAAGTCGCCGCCGCGCATGGTCCAGCGCCGGTCGTGGCGCCACAGCCAGACCAGGCCGACGACGGTCAGGCTGCTGTGCAGGGCCTGTTCGACCGGCCAGCGCGGTGCGACCCAGGTCAGCGCGAAGACCGCGAGCACGGTGCCGAGCGCGATGCGTTTGGCGATGTTCATGTGCAGGACGTCGGCGCAGGCATCGAAACCCTCATGACTCGGGCGCGGTGGGAGAAGCGCGGCGGATGCCGCAGTCGGAAGCGCGGGCGAGACCGCAGTCGACAGCGGAGCGTTCGACTGTCGCGGGCCGGCGATGAACCCGGTCGGGCCTGAAGGCCCTCCTGCGCAACAGGTCGCATCGTAGGAGGGCCTTGAGGCCCGACCGGCCTGGAGAGATGCCTGTGTCGCCCGCCGTCCCGGCCTGTCGCTCAGCGGCCTGTCGGCCCGAACCTCATCGAACTACCCGCATCAACCGATCCGCACGCGGCCGGCGCCGACATCGGGCACCACCTCGCCGATCCGCCAGTGCGGCAGCTGCAGGCCATCGAGATCGGCCTCCAGCGCGGACACGGCCTCGGGCGCGGCGATCAGCACGAAGCCGATGCCGCAGTTGAATGTGCGCCACATCTCTTCGCGGGCCACGCCGCCTTCGCGCTGCAGCCAGTCGAAGACCGGCGGCAGGGCCCAACTGCCGGCGTCGACCGACAGGCCGAGGCCCTCGGGCACCACGCGGATGATGTTCTCGGTCAGGCCGCCGCCGGTGATGTGCGCCATCGCGTGGATCGCCGGCCCGTTGCCGCCGCGCAGCAGCTCCAGCACCGGCTTCACGTACAGCCGGGTGGGTTCCATCAGCGCGTCGGCCAGACGCACGCCGCCGAGGTCGAGATCGGCCGGGCGGCCGGCCTTGTCGTAGATCCGGCGGATCAGCGAGTACCCGTTGGAGTGCGGGCCGCTGGCGCCGATGCCGATCAGCACGTCGCCGGCACGCACGCCGGAGCCGTCGCGCAGCTCGGACTTCTCCACCGCGGCCACGCAGAACCCGGCCAGGTCGTATTCGCCCGGGGGGTACATGTCGGGCATCTCGGCGGTCTCGCCGCCGATCAGCGCGCAGCCGGACAGCTCGCAGCCGCGGGCGATGCCGCCGACCACCGCGACCGTGGTGTCCACGTCGAGCTTGCCGGTGGCGAAGTAATCGAGGAAGAACAGCGGCTCGGCTCCCTGCACCAGCACGTCGTTGACGCACATCGCGACCAGGTCGATGCCGATGGTGTCGTGGCGGCCCAGCTGCTGGGCGAGCTTGAGCTTGGTGCCCACGCCGTCGGTGCCGGAGACCAGCACCGGCTCGCGGTACTTGCCGCTGAGGTCGAACAGCGCGCCGAAGCCGCCCAGGCCGCCCATGACTTCGGGACGGAAGCTGCGCTTGACCAGCGGCTTGATGCGTTCGACCACTTCGTTGCCTGCGTCGATGTCGACGCCGGCGTCGCGGTAGGTCATACCGCCGGGAACGTTGGGGGGCTGGGTCACGATGCGGGCGGCCTGCGGAGAGTGGGCACTCAAGGCCGGGAATTGTAGTAGGGCGGGCCCTGGCCCGCCATTGCGCAGGGTCTGCGGCGTGCGCGGGCTTCTGCAAGGCGGGTGTCTCGATACTCATCGCCTGGGGCATCGAGTGGCTGTCCCGGTATGCGTCCCGGTATGCGCCTGAGGTCTCCCCGCCCCACTTGTGGCACCATTTCGGGCGTTGTCTCTCCCTGGAATCTGAAACATGCGGCAGTCGAGCGGTGGTGGGGTGTGCGTGCTTGCGGGGTGGTGGGTGGCGTGCCTGTGCCTGGCCGGGCTGCTCGGTGCCTCGCTGTATGCGTCCCCGGCCGTCGCGCAGCGGATGGAGGGCGATCGCGCCGCCGCTACCGGGGTGTACGAGGCCGAAGTCCCGGTCAACGGCCAGACCGAGAACGAGCGCCGCAGCGCCTTCGCACGTGCCCTGCTGCAGGTGCTGGGCAAGATCTCCGGCGACCGCAACGCCTCCGCGCGCCCTGGTTTCGGCCGCGAGCTGCGCCGCGCCGAGGAATACGTCCAGACCTACGACTACCGCCAGGACCAGAGCGTGTCGCCGACCACCGGCGCCACCCGCTTCACCACCATGCTGGTGGTGCGCTTCGACAGCGACCGGGTGGACGAGATGGTGTCCGCGCTCGGCCTGCCGATCTGGCCGCAGCCGCGGCCCAAGCCCGTGCTGTGGCTGGCGATCGACGACGGCAAGGGCCCGCGGCTGGTCGGCGTGGGCCAGAGCAACGCCGCGCGTTCGATCCTCGACAAGGCCGTGGAGCGGGGCTACCGCCTCGGCCTGCCGTCGGGCACCGCGGCCGAGCAGGCCGCGGTCGGCGCGATCTGGCGCGGCGACACCGCCACCGTGGCGCGCATTTCCGCGCGCTACGCGCCGCCCATGCAACTGCTCGGCAAGCTCTACCGCAAGGGCAGCGGCTGGAAGGCGGACTGGGTGTTCGTCGACGACGGCCGCGTGTTGTCCAGGTGGTCCACCGAGAACGCCGATGCGCGGCGCGCGATGGCCGGGGGCGCCGAAGGCGCGGCCGATGCGCTGATCCGCCGCTATGCCCGCCGCCCGGCCGGCAGCGGCAATCCGGGGACCTACCGCGTCGCCTTAGAGGGCGTGCGCAGTGGCGACGACTATGTGCGTCTGCTCGCGCACCTGCAGGATCTGCCGGTGGTGCGCGCGGTGCGCCCCGTGGTGGCCGGCGAAAACCGTCTGGTCGCCGATCTCGAACTCACCAGCGGCCTGCCCGGCTTCCGTCGCTTCATCGCCGCCCGCGGCGTGCTGGTGGCGATGGACGCGCGCGGCGACGAAGGCGAAGCCCCTGCCGACGGCACGCCTCCGGAGGCTCCCGCCGCGGAGGCGGGCGACACCCCGGCCGACGCCGGCGGCGACACGCTGCCGGTCTTCCGCCTGCGCTGACCCGCGACCCGCGCGCCCACGCGAGCCTGCCCGACGCATCCCCGAACCCATGCACCGAGAACCGCCCATGACCGAGATGTCCAGCGCCGATCCGCCGACCGCCGGGTCGTCCGCCGCAGAGCAGGGCACGGTTGCGCTGGCGTTCGCGCCCGGGGCCGCACGTCGCGCTGCGCTGGAGGACATCGCGCGCTTCTTCCGGCGCCTGCAGTGGGCGCTGCTGCTGGTCGCGGCGGGTGCGCTGATCTGGGTGCTGACGCCGGTGCTCACGCCTTTCGCCACCGCCCTGCTGCTGGCCTGGCTGGGTGACCCGGTGGTGGTGCGCCTGCAGGCCCGCGGCATGTCGCGCAACGGCGCGGTGGTGCTGGTGTTCTGCGCCATGCTCGCCTTCGCGGTGGCCGTGGTGCTGGTGCTGATCCCGCTGGTGACCTCGCAGGTGCAGACGCTCGCCGATTCGTTCCCGCGCTACCTGCTGTGGCTCAGCGGCACGGCGGTGCCGTGGCTGGAGGAGCGCACCGGCATGGAAGTCTCGACCTGGCTCGACCCGCAGTACCTGCTGGAGCAGTTGCGTCGCCACTGGGAAAGCGCCAGCGGCTTCGCGGGCGATGCCATCGGCTACCTCACCCGCTCCGGGTTCGCGGTGCTGGGCTGGATGGCGAATCTGGTGCTGATCCCCTTCCTCACCTTCTTCTTCCTGCGCGACTGGCATCTGCTGGTCGAACGTGCGCGGGTGCTCATCCCGCCCCGGCGCGCGGCGCTCGTCGGCACCCTGGCGCGCGAATCCGACCAGGTGCTCGGCAGTTTCCTGCGCGGGCAGTTCCTGGTGATGGTGGCGATGGGCCTGTTCTATGCCCTGGGCCTGTGGCTGGTGGGCATCGATGTGGGCGTGCTGATCGGCGTGGCCGGCGGCCTGCTCACCTTCATTCCCTATGTGGGCCCGACCACGGTGCTGGTGGGTGGCGTGATCGCCGCGCTGGTGCAGTTCGGCGACTGGCCGCACCTGGCCGGCGTGCTGGCGGTCTGGGGCCTGGGCCAGCTGCTGGAGAGCTATGTGCTCACGCCCAAGCTGGTCGGCGACCGGGTGGGCCTGAGCCCGGTGACGGTGGTGTTCGCGGTGATGGTGGGCGGCAGCCTGTTCGGTTTCCTCGGCATGCTGCTGGCGCTGCCGGTGGCCTCGGTCGCCAACGTGCTGCTGCGGCATCTGCACCGCGGCTATCTGGACAGCGATTTCTATCGCGGCGGGGCCACGGCGCCGGTCGCCGCCGCCAGAGCGGGCGCGGAGCCGCCTGCAGCGTGAACCGCTCCAGCGAGGGCGTGGCCGCCCAGCTGCCGCTGGCGCTGCGTTTCCCGGCCGACCAGCGTCTTGAGACCTTCGTCGCCGCGCCCGAGGGGGCGTGTGCGGCCGTGCGCGCGCTGGCGCGCGGGGAAGAGGCCGGGCCGCCCCTGTCCGCGCTCTACCTCTCCGGCGGCGCCGGCACCGGCAAGACCCATCTGCTGCTCGCCGCCTGTGCCGAGGCCGAAAACGCCGGGCGACGGCCCGCCTATCTGCCGCTGGCCACCGCCGCAGGGCGCCTGGACGAGGCCCTCTCGGCGCTTGAACACTCCGACCTGATCGCGCTGGACGGCTTGGAGGCGGTGGCCGGCCATCGCGACGACGAGGTCGCGCTGTTCCACGCCCACAACCGGGCGCGGGATGCCGGGCGGCGTCTGCTCTACGCCGCGCGCGGCGCGCCCGACACCCTCGCGCTGGGCCTGCCCGACCTGCGTTCCCGCCTCGGCCAGTGCGTGCGCATCGCGCTGGAACCGCTCGACGACGCCGGCCGCGCCGATGTGCTGCGCCTGCGCGCGCAGCGGCGCGGGCTGCAGATGGACGCCGCCGCGATCGAATGGCTGCTGCGCCGCACGGGCCGCGATCTGGCGGGCCTCACGGCCCTGCTGGAGCGCCTGGATCGCGCGGCGCTGGCGGCGCAGCGCCGGATTACGGTACCGTTCCTACGCCAATGGATGGGGGGGGCGCTCGGGGAGTGAGCCGCGCCGGGTTGCCGCTTTCGTCCAGACCTGGCCCGGCGACCCGGCCCACCGATTCCGCATGGCGCGCCGCACCGGCCATTCACCGTCCGCATACGATCCGCAGGAGTTCCGTCATGACGACCCGCCTTCGCTTCCACTCCCTTCTGGCATTCGGCCTGTGCGCCGGACTGTCCGCCACCGTCGCCGCCAACGGCTATCCCACCGGCGTCATGCAGCCCGGTCTGTACAAGGTCGAAGGCCGCCTGCAGAACGCGCAGGCCGGCAGCGGCGCCGGCGCGCGTGAAGCGGTGCAGAACTTCCAGTCGGTCATGAGCTCCGAACTGGCCGCCCGCCAGGTCTGCTTCACCCCGGACATGACCCGCCGCGGCGCCTCCTCGCTGCTGACCCAAGGCCGGCCCGGCTGCAATTTCGAGCCCTCGCGCGAAGACGCCAACGGCTTCGAGGGGCGTCTGCGTTGCCCGGGCGATGCCGGCGGCGATCAGTCGTCCACGGTGTCCGGCCGGATCTTCGACGCCGGTGCCGACTACAGCATCGCTTCCTCGGGCCCGATGATGGTCGGCCAGACCATGTCGCGCATCGACTTCCGTGTCCGCTTCGTCGCCACGCGCCTCGGCGAGTGTCGATAAGCCGGCGGTCTCTGCCCGCCTTGGGCATGCCGTCCTGAGCAGGCCGTCCTGGCGCACGCGCCCAAGCATGCCCGCGCGGGCGCCTGGGCCTGCGGCCACACGGCTACAGGCCTGCCGCCCTCGCCGTACACGTCGGCTGCACCGGGTGTCGTCCCGCTGCGCCTGCGATGGTTCCCCGACATGGTCCGATGCGCACCTGCAGCGCCATGTCCACGGCGTCCGCGCCCACTTTCCCCAGCTGCCCGCGGGCAGCCTTCCGGAGTTCGACCGATGAAGACCGCACCTGTGAACACCGCCCTCCACTCGCTCGCCCTGTCGGCGGCCCTCGTGCTGCTGGCCGGCTGCGGCGACAAGTCCGCGGACGCGGGCAAGTCCGGTGGCATGAGCGTCGAAGAAGCGGTGGCCGAGATGAAGGCCGAAGCGGTGAAGATGCGTCCGGGCCAGTACCGCACCGAGATCCGCATCGAAACCCTGGAGATGCCGCAGTCCGAAGGCATGCCGCCGCAGATGATCGACAGCTTCAAGGAATCGATGCAGGCGGCGATGCAGCCCACCGAGTCCTGCCTCACCCCGGAGATGGCCGACCGCGGCGCGGAGCAGGTGATCAGCCAGGGCCAGCAGAACTGCCGGTTCGACACGCTGGAGATGGACGGCGGCAAGTTCGACGCGTCGATGGTCTGCACGCCCGAACAGGGCGGCGAAGTGCGCTCCACCGTGGTCGGCACGATGACCGACACGCGCAGCGAGTTCCGCACCACGTCCGAAGTGAAGAACCCGCAGATGCCGGGCACCATGAAGATGGTGCTGGGCTTCGTGACCGAGCGGATCGGCGACTGCCCGGACGCGGCGCCGGCCGGCTGAGCGCAGGCCCGCCGATCCGGGCAGGGCGAAGAAAGCGGACGGGTGGGGCCCGATGCACCGAGTCCGCTGAATCAAGCACGAAGTCGAGCCAGTAAGTCGAGCCCCACGCATCGAGTCCGGCATCGGCACTCATCGGCTACGGGCCGGCCTCGACCGGCTCCGCTGCCGCGCCGCCCGTCCGCGATACCCGCGGCGGGCGGCGCACACCATTACATCGGGTCGCGACGCACGGCGTCCGTGGCCTGGTTCGCTTCGAGCGCCTGGGGGGGCTGCTGCTGCAGCCGTGGCTGCGGCTCCTGCGTCTGTTCCATCGCCTTGAAGGCGTCCATGGTCGGCATGAGGCCATCGCCGCTCAGGGGCACGCCCGCGTAGCGGTTGCGGGCGTCGGAGAGGTCATCGGCGTTGCCCTGGACCGCGAACACCATCAGGCCCTGCTGCGTGTTCTCGATGCGGACGGCGGTCAGGTCGGTCAGGCCCGCCGCCTTGCTGTTGTGCGCGAGGTTGGCGGCGAGCCTGTCGAAATCGTCCGGCGTCGGGCGCGGGACGCCGTCCAGCGCGTTGAAGGCGCTGTCCATCATCATCGAGATGCCCATGAGGCGGGCATGGTCGGGGTGCCCGGGATGCGTGGGCTGCACCGGCACCTCCACCGCGCGCCAGACGTACTCATGGCCGAGCACGGCGTTGGCGCTCTGCGGCAGACGCCGGGTTTCGCGGGTGTCGTCCAGCGCCGTATGCAAGAGCTTGCCCTCGCTGGCGCCCTCAGGCGCGATGCCCGTCGGCGGACGGAACGAGGACGGCGCCATCTCCTGGCGCACGCCGTCCGGCGTGTCGCGGGGGGCAGGGCCCTTGAAGATCTCGGTGAATCGCCATTTCGCCTCTGCGTCCGGCCGGTGCACGACGTTGATGTCCTGCTGCAGCGATTCGGCCATCGGTTCGAACAGCGGCTGCCTGTGCAGCGCGTTGAGGTAGGCGATGGCCATGTTGCCGGCGCGGTTGGACAGGCCGGCCTCCTTCGGCCCGCCCCCCACGTCGCCGTGGGCACCGGGCAGCTTGATGCCGATCAGGCTGCCGTCCGGGCTGACGCCCTCCTGCGCCAGCTCGGTCACCGGGAACATGCGCCGACGCTCGTCGGTGGCGCCGATGTGGAGCATGCTGACCAGGTCATGGGCCGGGCGCAGGTCGCGGTTTTCCGGGCGGCCGGTGGCGACCGGGTCGAGTGCGACCGCGGCGATGGCCACCTTGCCCGGCGGGATCAACACGGTGCCGTCGGCGTCGACGATGCCTTCCTCGCTGACCTTGCGCTGCAGTCCCATCGCCTGCACGGCGCCGCGGCTGAACCCGGAGGTCACCAGCGACACCTTCAGGTCGGTATCGGGGTTCGTCGGGTCATGCCAGGTGCCGGGGGCTTCGTACTCCCGTTTCCATTCCCTCACCTGTTCGACCAGTTGCGCGTACATGCGGTTGACGCGGTCGTCGAAGGAGGCGCCGGTCGCCAGGTCGTGAAGCTGGTTCGCGGCACTCAGTGGGCCGGTCACCTTCTGGGTGCCGGGGCCGGGCAGATAGGCATGGGCGACGCGGCCGCCGTCGCGCGCGGCGTCCGGGAGCTCGTCCAGCTGGTTGCGCAGCTTGCCGATGTTGGTGATCTTGTCCGGCTGTGTGTCGGCGTTGTTGCTGGTGCCGTCGAACAGCGCGTGGAACACGCGGTGCCGCGGGTCGGTGTTGTCGTAGAGGACCGGAGCTTGCGCCGAGGCCAGGATGGTCCGCGCGCGCTCGTATTGCTCCAGACGCTCGGGATCGGCAGTGAAGACCTTGCGTTCGTCGCCAAAATTGCCCATGTACATGCACTCCTGTGGTGGGGCCAGGGTCGTGATCGGGGACGCGCCTCCGATCGGAAACATCGCGGCAGGCCGGCGTGCAATGGCACTGATGGCTGCGTGCGAATGTGTGATGGGGTGCGCAATTTACCTTCCGTGCCGCCCTCGGGGTGTGAATAAATCATTCGTTCCCGGCGCGTGCGGGCATCCGCCGCAGCGTCACGATGCCTCCGGCCCGGCCGGTGCAGCCGCGATTCATGCCGCATCCATCGGCGCGCGTCTCCAGCACGCCTCCACGCCTCCGCCTGCAGGGTGGCCGGCGCTGCGTCTTCCAGCGCCTGTCTGCCGGCACGGCGTCAGCCGGCGGCGGAAATTTCCGCGTCCAGCGCGTGCAGGCGCTCCGGGGTGCCGACATCGGTCCAGCGGCCCGGGTGGTGCTCGCCGGTCACGCCCGCAGTGCCGTCGCCGGGCGACCCGGTCATGGCCGCACGCAGCAGCGGCGCCAGCCTGAAGCGCGGCGGCTCGGCATCGGCACCGGGGGCGTCGCCGATGATCCGCCGCCAGTCGTCGAGCAGGGCGGGCCGGTAGACGCCGAGCCCGGCGAAGGTCAGACGACGGGCCGCCTCGCTCGCGGAGGCAGCGGCCGGTGTCGACGCAGCATCGGCCGCATCGCTGCGCAGCCTGCCATCGGCCAGCAGGCTGAAGTCGCCCCGTGGGTTGTGATCGGGGTTGTCGACCAGCACGAGGTGCGCAAGCCCCGCCGGCTCCGCCGGCAGTCGCGCGAAGTCGTAGTCGGTCCAGATGTCGCCGTTCACCGCGAGAAAGGGCGCGGCACGATCCGCGGACAGCAGTTGCAGGGCGTTCCACATTCCGCCACCGGTTTCCAGCGGGGTGGGGCCTTCGTAGAGATAGTGCAGGCGCAGGCCGAACGCTTCGCCATCGCCCAGGGTTTCCAGGAAGCGGCCGGCCAGCCAGGACAGATTCACCACCACCTCGCGCACGCCGACCGCGGCGAGCTTCTCCAGGTGCCAGACGATCAGCGGCTTGCCGCCCACGGGCAGCAGCGGCTTGGGCGTGGTGTCGGTGAGCGGGCGCATGCGCTCGCCCAGGCCGGCCGCGAAGATCAGCGCTTTCATCGTGGCCGCCATCCCGTCCGCAGCGTGCTCAACCGGCCGCGACCAGGCGCGGGCGGACGTGGCGGTCGATCAGCGCCGCCAGCGGCGCCAGCTCCGGGTAGCGCGGCAGCACCGCGTCCAGATAGGCGATGAAGCGCGGCGCGTCGGCGAGGTATTTCGGCTTGGCGTCGCGATGATTCAGCCGCGCGAAGATGCCGATCACCTTCAGATGGCGATGCACGCCGATCCAGTCGGCGTCGCGGCGGAACTGCGCCCACGCCGGCACCGGCAGCCCCGCCGCCACGGCACGCGCGTGGTAGCGCGCCAGCCAGGCGTCCACGCGCTCCTGCGGCCAGCTCCAGAAGGCGTCCTTGAACAGGCTCAGCGCGTCGTAGGCGATCGGTCCGCGCACCGCGTCCTGGAAATCCAGCACTGCGGGCCCCTCGCCTTCGCCGAGCGGCATCAGGTTGCGCGGCATGAAGTCGCGGTGCACCAGCACCTGCGGCTGCGCCTGCGCGGCGTCGATCAGGCGCCGGTAGACCAGATCCAGCGCTTCCAGGTCGGCGCAGTCCAGCTCCACGCCAAGGTGGCGGCCGAGGAACCATTCGTCGAACAGGCGCAGTTCGCGGCCCAGCAGGTCCTCGTCGTAGCCGGGCAGGTCGGCGGGCGGTGCGATGGCCTGCAGTTTCAGCAGTTGATCGAGCGCGGCCTCGAACATGGCGTCGGCGCGTGCGGTGGCCGCGTCCGGGTCGGCCTCGAACACCTGCAGATAGGTGCGATGGCCGAGGTCCTCCAGCAGCAGCAAGCCGGCCTCGGCGTCCTCGGCGAGCACCCGCGGCACACGTACGCCGCCGGCATCCAGCAGCGCGTGCAGACGCAGCCACGGGCGCACGTCTTCCTTGTCGGGCGGTGAATCCATCACGATCCGGCTGCCATCGGCGAGGTGGCCGCGCCAGTAGCTGCGGAAGCCGGCGTCCATCGAGGCGCGTTCGAGCGCGAGTGCGGGCTCGCCGCTGGCGGCACGCGCCCAGGCCAGGCGCTCCGCGGCGCGGGCGTCGTCGTGGGCGGGGACGGAGGGCGGTGTCTGCGACATGCGGCGGGTCGATGGGCGGCGGCAGGACAGGGTAGGGGCTGCGCGCGGATTTTTCACCCGTGGCGGTGCGTGGATGGTCCCGTCCTGCTGACGTCCCGGTTCGATCCTCGATGCACATGCACACCCACACCCACACGTCCCCGCACCCGCACCCGCACGCAGACGGGCCGCATCGCTGCGGCCCGTCCAGTTCCACGATGGAGACGCGGGTACGCGGTCCCCGGAGGCGAGCGGCCTCAGTTCAACGGGCAACCGAGGTTGTTGTAGGCGTCCAGCGTGCTCGCCAGCGCCAGCATCAGGCCACGGTCGCCGCTGGCCAGGGCGAAGCGCACTTCGGCGATCACGTCGGCCGGCGACTGCGGGTAGGCGACGGAGGGCGAGGTCGCGTTCAGCAGGGCCGCCACGGCCTGCTTCAGCAACAGGCGCTTGCCGCCGTCGATGCCGGGGCCGCCCTTGTAGTCGAGCGCCACCAGCAGGGTGTCGGCGTAGGCATCCGGGCCGAACACGGACTGCAGGTTCTGCCCGGGCAGCAGGATGACCGGCCAGCTGTCGTGGTGCTGCCAGACCTTCCAGTAGCCCAGGGTGCAACCCTCGGTGCCGGTGTTGGGCAGCGAATAGCAGAAGGTGGCGCTGCGCAGCGGCTCGTACAGCGGCTTGGTCGCGCCGTCCGCAAGGACGGCATCGCCATGCAGGTTGCGGTCGCTGGTCACCGGCGGCGCGTAGCTGTAGGCGTGGCCGCCATCGGCGCCCTGCACGATGACGTGGTGGATGTCCTGGCCGGTGCTGCCCTGGTACCAGTCCAGCACCCAGCCGTCGGTGGTCGGGTAGTAGACCGTCGCCAGCGACAGGGTGCCGTCGCTCTGGGCGCGCGGGCCCTCGGGCAGCGGCGTGACCGTGAGCTCGCGCAGCAGGCCGGCGCTGTCGAAGTCGCGACAGCTGAAGGCCGATTCGACCGGCGTCGGTGTGCCGATGGGGTAGCCGGTGGCGGAGGCCTGTCCGCAGGCCAGACCGAGTGAGAGCGTGGTGGCCGCGGCAATGGCGGAAGTGATGGTGCGCATGCGTATGTCCCCTGTGGATGGCCGGTTCGCGCCATCCCTGGCGCGTCGACCGGTGGTCGCATCCCTGCGGGTCTGATCGGGGTTACGTGATTCATGTCACAAAACGGACGTGGACATGACCTGCCGCCCTGGAGGGCCGCCAAGCCCGATGGATCCGGCCGCCGGATGCGCCCGCCCGGCGTCTGCGGCATGATCCCGGCTCCCTCCGCTCGTCCCCCGGAACCGCCGATGTCTGTCGCCGACCCTGCCGCCGCTGCCGCCAGCCCGCCGTTGATCGCCAACGACGCGATCGTGCTGGGCCTGCTCGCGGCGATCCTCGCCCTGGTCTTCTGGACCTCCGCGCGCGAGACCGGGTTCTGGAAGAAGTTCTACGGCATCGTGCCGGCGCTGCTGCTGTGCTATTTCCTGCCGGCGCTGCTCAATTCCGCCGGCATCATCGACGGCGAGACTTCGGCGCTGTACCCGATGGCCCGCGATTACCTGCTGCCGACCGCGCTGGTGCTGCTGTGCGTGGCGATCGACTTCGGCGCCATCCTGCGCCTGGGGCCGAAGGCGCTGATCATGTTCTTCGTCGGCACGGTCGGAGTGATGGTCGGTGCGCTGCTGGCGTTCCTGGCGATGGGCGTGCTGCATCCCGAGACGGTCTCCGGCGATACCTGGCGCGGCATGACCACGGTCGCCGGTTCGTGGATCGGCGGCGGCGCCAACCAGGCGGCGATGAAGGAGGTCTACGAGGTCGATTCGACCCTGTTCGGCCAGTTCGTCGCGGTGGACGTGATCGTGGCCAACGTGTGGATGGCGGTCCTGCTGTTCCTCGCCGCGCGCAGCGAGGCCTTCGACCGCTGGACCGGCGCCGACACCTCGGCCATCGCCGACCTGAAGCAGCGCATCGCCGATTACCAGGCCCAGCACAGCCGCATCCCGTCGCTGACCGACCTGATGCTGGTGGTCGGCGTGGGCCTGGCCGCCACCGGCCTGTCGCACGCCATCGCCGATGCGATGGTGCCGTGGATCCAGAGCCTGCCGGCCGAGTGGAAGCTGCAGGACTACAGCCTGGACAAGAAGTTCTTCTGGATCACGCTTTCGGCAACCACGATAGGCCTGGGCCTGAGTTTCACCCGCGCACGCACGCTGGAGAGCGCGGGCGCGTCGAAGGTGGGCTCACTGATGCTGTACGTGCTGGTCGCCACCATCGGCATGCAGATGGACCTCGGCGCGCTGCTGGAGCGTCCGTGGCTGTTCGTGCTTGGCCTGATCTGGATCGCCTTCCACGGCGGCCTGATGCTGCTCACCGCCAAACTCATCCGCGCCCCGCTGTTCTTCATGGCCGTCGGCTCGCAGGCCAACATCGGCGGCGCCGCATCCGCGCCGGTGGTCGCCAGCGCCTTCCACCCGGCGCTGGCCCCGGTGGGCGTGCTGCTTGCGGTGCTGGGCTATGCCGTCGGCACCTATGCCGCGTACTGGACGGGGCAGATGTTGATGCGGATGGCGTGATGCGGAGCGGTGGCCCGAGCGTTTCCTGCGGACGCCGGACTCGCTACAGCCACCGCACCTTCTTCAGATACAGATACAGACCGCTGCAGACCGCGACCATGCCGCCGATCAGCACGGCGTAGGCGTAGGGTTCGTCGAGTTCGGGCATGTGCCGGAAATTCATGCCGTACCAGCTCGCGACCAGGGTGGGTGCGGCGAGCAGGGCTGCCCAGCCGGCGAGGCGTTTGACCACTTCACCCTGGTGCAGGGTGACCAGGGCCAGGTTCACGTTCATCGCCGCGGCCATCATTTCGCGCTGGGTGTCGATGGCCTCGTTCAGACGGACCACGTGATCGAGCACGTCGCGGTAGTACAGCCGGGCCTCGTCGCAGATGCGCGCCTGCGGGGTGCGCGCGAGCTGGGCGAGGATGTCCTGCAGCGGGGCGACCGCCAGGCGCAGCCGGGTGAGTTCCTTGCGCAGCGCGTACAGGCGCACGATGGTGTCGCGCCGGTAGTCCGTCGAGAGGATGTCGCGCTCCAGCGTGTCCAGCGCGCCTGCGAAGCCGTCGACGATGGGCCGGTAGTTGTCGACGATGAAGTCCAGCACGCCGTACAGGGCGAACGACGGCCCCTGCAGCAGCAGGTCGGGCTCGCGTTCGAAGCGCTCGCGCACCGTGCGGTACGAGAGCGACGCGCCGTGCCGCACGGTGACCAGGAACCGCGGTCCGAGGAAGATGTGGGTCTCGCCGAAGCTGACCGTGTCGTCCACCCGCTGCGCCGTGTGCAGTGCGATGAACAGCGAATTGCCGTAGGCCTCGATCTTGGGCCGCTGGTGCGCGTGTTCGGCGTCCTCCACCGCCAGGTCGTGCAGGTTGAATTCGTCCTGCAGCTTGGCCAGCAGCGACGGCGGCGGACGGTAGAGCCCGACCCACACGAAGCTGCCGTCGTCCACCGCCAGCACGTCGCTGATGGTTTCGATGGCGATGTCTTCACGCACGCCGTCGCGATACACCGCGCAGGTCATCACCGCGGAGTCCGGGGCGATGGCGGGAGGCAGCGGCGGGGTGTCGGTCGCGGCGATGGACCGCAGCGCGTCGTCGGCGGTGGGGTCCGGTGTCGGGTCGGGCGTCGTCTGCATCACGGCATGCTGACCCGATGCGTGGGCGGCGACAAGTCCGCGGCGGCCGAGGCCGCGCCTGCGCTCAGCGCGCGGGTTCGCGCAGGAACACCGCCGCCGCGGCCAGATGCAGCGGCAGCAGCAGCGCGATCCAGTGCGCGTTGGGCTGCGGGACCAGCGGCATCCACAGCACGAAGGGCGCGCACATCGCCAGCGCCAACACCGCCAGCAGCAGCGCCCGGAACCCCCGTCCCGGCGGCCGGCCGCGCCAGATCCGCCAGGCCCCCGGCAGCAGCGCCAGGCACAGCGGGCTGAGCAGCAGCAGGTTGCGGTTGGCCCAGGCGAAGCGATGCTCGGTGCCCAGCCACAGGGCCAGCATCACCGCGCCGGACAGGCCGCAGACGGTCCACAGCGTAAGCCCGCCGAACGCGGCCCAGCGCGGACGTGCGGTCTTCATCCACAGCCAGGCGCCGGCCAGCGCCAGGCCGAGGAACAGCCAGCGCCACCAGACCGGGCGGAACTCCTCGGGTTCCGGCGCGAGTCGGTGGTCCAGCACGCGCTCTTCGCGCTGCACCAGCGGCCGGCCGTCGGCCAGGCGCACCAGGCGCAGGCTGTCGGCCAGACGCATCGGGATGAAGCCGTCTTCCCAGCGCGACAGCGGCGCATCGGCCGACGGGCCGAGGCCGAGATCGAAGCCCAGCCACATCCACGGCGCCGGCGAGGCCAGCCGCACCGACTCGCTGCGGTAGGTCTCGCCCAGCGAGCGCACCTGCAGCTGGCGGCGCAGGTCGCCGCCCAGCGCGCGGTCGAGCGCGTCGCGCACCCGCGTGGCGCAGTTGTCGGTGAAGTAGTCGTAGCGGTAGCGGGCGTTCTCGGGCCGGGCATTCTCGGCCAGCGCGTCGGCCAGTGCCCGTGCCTGTGCGGGGTCAAGATCCAGCCACTGCATGGTCAGCCCGCGTCCGCTCTCGGCGTAGATCCCGCGATCCACCGACCAGGGCAGGGCGACCAGACGGTACAGCATGTCTCCGCGCACGAAACGGCCGACGAAGCCGTCCTCGCCCATGTCGAAATAGCCGAAGTTGTACGACACCGGCTCGGCCAGCGCCGGGTCGTCGACCACGATGCTGTTGTGGCCGAAGCGCTCGAAGAAAATCTCGCCCGGCGCCATCGTCGCCACGGCGATGCGCGGAGATTCGATCGGCAGTGATGCGGGCGGGGAGGTGGATGTCGCAGTCGAAGGTGATGCCGATGCTGATCCCGATGCCGATCCCGATCCCGATGCCGATCCCGATCCCGAAGGATCACCGATGACGCCGTTGGCCTCCGTCGACTGGGCCCACGCCGCGGCCATGGACAGGCAGAGGGCGAGTGCGGCCAGCGCGCGCAGCAGGCGCGCGCCGCGGCGCCGGGGCTCAGTGCCCATGCACGCTCAGGTGCAGGGTGTGCAGCCGGCGCGCATCGGCGCGGGCCACGCGGAAGCCGAAGCGGCCGAGGGTCAGCTCTTCGCCGGCTTCGGGCAGATGACCGATGGCGGCGGTGACCAGACCGCCGATGGTGTCGTACTCGTCGTCGTCGAAATCGGCGCCGAAGCGGGTATTGAAGTCGGAGATGGGCGTGAGCGCGTCCACCAGATACTGCCCGTCGGCCTGTGCGGCGATGAGTGCGTTCGGGTCTTCGGCGTCGTCGTGCTCGTCGTCGATCTCGCCGACGATCTGCTCCAGCACGTCCTCGATGGTGACCAGCCCGGCCACGCCGCCGTATTCGTCGATCACGATCGCCATGTGGTTGCGCGACTGGCGGAACTCGCGCAGCAGCACGTCCAGGCGTTTGGACTCGGGCACCAGCACGGCGGGGCGCAGCAGCTCGCGCACGGTGCCCGGGCCGTTGTCGGCGACCACGCCGCGCAGCAGGTCCTTGGCCAGCAGGATGCCGAGGATCTCGTCGCGGTCCTCGCCGTGCACCGGGAAGCGCGAATGGCCGGACTCGACCACCTGCTGCATGAGGGCGAGGAACTTCTCGTCCGCCGGCAGCAGCACCATCTGCGCGCGCGGCACCATGATGTCGCCGACGGTCAGCCCGGAAATATCGACCGCGCCTTCCATGATCCGCAGGGTGTCGGCGTCGATCACGCCGTCGGCCTGCACGTCGCGCAGCAGTTCGATCAGATCCTCGCGGGTGCTGGGCTCGCCGGAGATCGCGGAGCTGAGCCTGTCCAGCCATGAGCGGCGTTTTTCGACGCGCTTGTCGGCCTGCCTGTCGGCGTGCGGGGTGTCGTGCGCGGTGGTCGCGCCGGTGGCCGGCGCGGCGGTACTACTGTCGTCCTCGGGCATTGCAGTGGCAGGGGCGCCCCGGTGCGGGGCAGGACGGCCAGTATAGCCGAGGGCAGGGGCGGCGCCGTGACTGCGCGCCGCGTCCGGGCATGCGCTCTGAGCGGGTAAGGACATGCCGGAAGGTGCGATACAAGATATTGAAATTATTGAGTTTTCAGGCCAATTCGACGCGCGCCCGCAAGGGCGCCCGGGCCTGCCTCGCGACAACGGAGGCAGGCTCCGGGTCAGGGGCGCTGGCCGCTGTGGCGCGACGCGGTGTATGCGCAGAGATCAAGCAGGCTCTGAGGCCGGGTATGCGGCGTTGTGCGGCTCAGTCCTGGATCCGGTACGGGTCGTCGATGCCCAGCCCGGCCAGAATCTCGCGCTCCAGCTGTTCCATGCATTCGGCCTCGGCCGGGTCCTGATGGTCCATGCCCAGCAGGTGCAGCATGCCGTGCACGGTGAGATGGGCGTAGTGGTGAACGGCGGGCTTGCCCTGTGCCTCGGCCTCGCGCGCCACCACCGGCGCGCACAGCACGATGTCGCCCATCAGCGGCAGGCGCACGCCCTTGGGCAGCTTCACGCCTTCGGGCAGTTCGCCCGGGAAACTCAGCACGTTGGTCGCGTAGTCCTTCCCGCGGTAGTGGCGGTTGAGCGCACGGCCCTCGTCCTCGCCGACGATGCGGATGGCGATGTCCGCCTCGCGGATGCGGCCTTCCGCGGCCGCCGCCGCCCAGCGCCGGAAGCTGACCGACGCCGGCACGCCGGCGCGTGAGGTGGCGTAGCCGACGGCGATGTCGAGACGGATGGGGCCGCGGGTCATGGGGTTACTCCGACGCCCAGTCGCCTGGGTCGAACACGATGACGACGGTCTCTGCATCTGCCGTGGCGGCGGCTTCGGCGTCCGTGCGCGTCCGATGGCAGTTTCTCTGGTCCATCTGGGTGAACGATTCGGCCAGCACGCGCCCGATCGCGGCATCCAGCGCGCCATCTGCAGGATTCGCGTCCACGATGTCGGACCCCAGCGTGATCGTCTGCTCCGCGCAGGCACCGATGTTGTGCGCACGGATCGCCGGAATCAGTTCGCGCATGGCGCGGTCGGTGAGCGCATCGAAGTCGGCCTGGCCGATCGCCGCCTCGGTGGCGGTCAGGCGCCCCTTGAAGTAGTAGAGCTGCCTGTAGAACAGGTAGCCGCGGGAGCGCACCGGCACCGGCTCATCGAAGCCCATCTGCATGCGGTAGCGCAGGTCCAGGCGCTCGCCACGGATCGGCGGCGGGTCCAGCGCGGACAGCAGGGAGGCGATCCCGTCGGTGTCGTCGCCCGGCGCTTCCGTCTGCGCGGGCGATGCGTCGTCCTTCGATGCCGGCTTTTGCTGCCGACGTCGGCGGCACGGCCTGTGGCGCGATCTCGAAGGACGTGCGTTCCAGCAGCTCGAACCGGTCGTAATACTTCTGGCGCACGCCTTCCTCGAACGTCGCCAGGAACGGCGTCATGCCGGCGGCGATCGCGTCCTGCTCCGGCATCAGTCCCGCCGGATAGACGAACAGGTCGATGCGCATCTCCGGGTGAGCGGGCAGGCGGTAGCGGAACGCCACGCCTGCGTCCTTCCTGGCAGGGTCGTAGCGGCTGCCTTCGAGCTCGAAGTCGCCGACCCGCCTGGGCGCGACCACACGCGTCTCTTCGATGAAGGGGCGCGCATCGGCAGTCGTTTCGCGCTTGCCTTCCTTCGCATGGGCCTGGTGGGGCGCGACCGACGTGGCCAGCGCGAACGACAACGCGACCGCGAGCGGGGTGGACCAGGCGTGCGCAAGACTCATGCCGATTCCTCTGCGCCGTCCTTCGCGGCGTTGTCCCGCGCATCGTACGCCCGCACGATCTTCGCCACCAAGGGGTGGCGCACCACGTCGCGGGCCTCGAAGAAGGTGAAGCTCACGCCGTCCACGCCGCGCAGCACGTCCACGGCATCGCGCAGCCCGGATTTGACGTGCTTGGGCAGGTCGATCTGGCTGAGGTCGCCGGTGACCACCGCGGTGCTGCCGAAGCCCAGACGGGTGAGGAACATCTTCATCTGCTCGACGGTGGTGTTCTGCGCCTCGTCGAGGATCACGTAGGCATCGTTGAGCGTGCGTCCGCGCATGTAGGCCAGCGGCGCGATCTCGATGACGTTTTTCTCGATGAGTTTCGCCACCTTCTCCACGCCCAGCATCTCGTACAGCGCGTCGTACAGCGGGCGCAGATACGGATCGACCTTCTGCGACAGGTCGCCGGGAAGGAAGCCGAGCTTTTCGCCGGCCTCCACCGCTGGGCGCACCAGCAGGATGCGCTGGATGCGGGCGGCGTTGAGCGCTTCCACCGCCATCGCCACCGCGAGGAAGGTCTTGCCGGTGCCGGCCGGGCCGACGCCGAAGTTGATGTCGTGGGTGGCGATGGCGTGCAGGTAGGTCTGCTGGTTGGTGCCGCGGCCGCGGATGGTGCCGCGCTTGACCTTGATCGCCACGTCCTGCGGGGCGTAGTGGGCGCCGGGGACGGGGTGGGTGTCGTCCTCGTTCACCCAGCTGTTGAGCTGCAGGTGCAGGGCGTGGGCGTCGAGCGTGGTGTCGGCGGCCTCGGCATAGATCGCGCGGAGCGCGCGCTCGGCGTTGTCCACCGCGGCCTCGGTCTCGCCGCCGACGCGGAAGATGTTGCCGCGGTTGGCGATCTCCACGCCCAGGCGCAGGCCGATCTGGCGCAGATGCGCGTCCAGAGGACCGGCCAGATTGGCCAGGCGCTCGGTGTCGGCGGGTTCGAGGACGAAATCGCGGGTGTGGGCTGGGGTCTGCATAGGCGCGAAGGGTAGCGCGCAGGCGTCGCCACCGCCACGCCGTGCGCGATGCGCTGCGCGCCTTGCAGCATGCCGTTGCGTCTGCAGCGACCTGCTGCGAGCGGTAGGAATCAGGGCGACGACGGCCAGCGCATCTCGCCGTCGACCACGGTCTGCACGCGTCCACCCGACCAGACCTCGCCCTCGGCATCCACTTCCAGGGTGATGTGCGCGTCGAAGCCGACTTCACGGCCCTGGCTGACCACATAGCGGCCATCGCGGCCGGGCAGGGCATCCGACTCGGCCAGCCAGGCGGCGAGCGTGGCGTTGGCCGCGCCGGAGGCCGCGTCCTCGAACCGGCCCATGCCGCCGACCCAGGCGCGGACCGCGAGGTCGTGGCCGCTGCCGGCCTCCGTGCCCACGGCGCTGCGGGCATAGACGCACAGGCCCATGGTGCCGGTGGCCGCGGCCAGCGCCGCGACCGCGTCCCAGTCCGGGGTGGCGGCGCGCAGGGCGGCCTCATCGGCGAGTTCGGCCAGCCACCAGCGGCGGCCGCCGTCCATGCAGACCGGCGGCAGCGCGCCCAGCGGCAGGCCGCGCAGGGCGTCGACGAGTCGCGCGTCGTCCGCCCGCGCCACGTCTTCCACCCGCGCACGCGGCGTGCGCACCGCGATCGTGCGCGCCCCGTCCTCGCCGCGCACGCGCAGCGGCAGCTTGCCTGCGGTGCCATCCTGGATCAGCAGGCCATCGCGCGGCAGGGCCAGGCCGGCATCGAGCACCGCATGGGCCGTGCCCACGCTCGGGTGCCCGGCAAAGGGCACTTCGCGCCGTGCGCTGAAGATCCGGAAGCGGTAGCTGGCGTCGGCACCGTCGGCGGGGAAGACGAACGTGGTTTCGGGCAGCCGCGTCCAGCGCGCGATGGCCTGCATCGCCGCCTCGTCCAGGCCCTCGGCATCCAGCACCACGCCGAGCGGATTGCCGACGCCGGGACGGTCGGCGAAGACGTCCACCTGCAGATAGCGGCGGGTGCGGGCGGGGGATGCTTGCATGGCGACAGGGGGCGGTGTGGGGGCGCGCAGCTTACAGCAGGGGGCGGATTCGGGGTTCGGGGGGCGCGATTCGGGAGCTGAGAGCTGGAAGCCTGAGGGCTGAAGACGGGTGTTCGGAAGGCGGAAGGCAGGGGCGTGAAGCGGGCCGGCCGATCCGGATCGTGCTGCGCCATTCCGGTTCTGCCCGTGGGCATGCGGCTTGACCAGGAGAGCAACCGCTGCGTCCGTTCCCAGTCAAAGCAGCATCTGCTCCGTCTGTCTCCCTTCGATAGCGCATTCGCTGCGTTTGTCTCCATGGGTGTCGTCCCGAGCGCAGCGAGGGACCTGCTTTTCGCCGACGAAATTGAAGAAGCAGGTCCCTCGCTGCGCTCGGGACGACATCGGCGGGGTGGACGAACATGCGAGGACGATGCGTGGCGCGTGCAAACGGTGAAGGCGGCGCGCTGTCGACAGCGTTGCTGCTCGAACCGTCTGCGCTTCGCCACCCGTCACCAGATCCAGCCCGCTCCGATTCGTTCCGGACCGAATCCATCACACCTCACCTCACCCGAATTCGGCCTCTCACCACACCAGCCGCCCGCGGATCGGGCATTGCACGGCGCCGCCGATCCACACCTCGCCGGCCTCGTCCACGTGCACCTCCACCCGGCCGTCGCGGCCGAGTTCGCGGCCCTGGCTGCCGACGTACCGGCCGTCTGTGCCTGGCAGTTGGCCGGCATCGGCCAGGCAGGCGGCGATCGCGGCCTGGGCACTGCCGGTGACCGGGTCTTCGGGAATGTTGTCGGCCGGACAGAAGGCGCGCACCGCCAGGTGATGCCCGTCGCGCGGGTCAGGCGCGAACACCGCCAGCCCCACCGCACCGGTGGCGCGGGTGAGTGCGGCGATGGCGGCCAGGTCCAGTCCATCGCCTTCCGCCAGACCGCGCACCGCGGCGGCATCCGCCAGCGGCACCAGCCACCAGAGTGGGCCGTTGCTCCAGAGCGCCGGCTGCAGGGCGGACGATCCGCCGTGACGCCGAGCCGCGCCGGGCGCGCCCGTGTCGATGACGTCCGTGCCCGCAGGCTGCTCATCGCCGTCCGCCGGTTCGCTGCCGCGCCGCATCGGCGCCAGTGCCGCGGCCAGCAGTGCCGGGGCGAGTTCGGCACCGCCCATCCGCCGCGCGCGCGGCGCGCGGACCTGCGGGCGTACGGCGTCGCCCTCGCGCGCGAGGTGGACGGGCAACAGGCCGGCGGCGCATTCCTGCACCAGCGTCTCGCGGCCTGCCGTCACGCGGCCGGTCGTCACCGCCGCCCAGGCGGCGCCCACGCTGGGGTGGCCGGCAAAGGGCAGTTCCTGGCGCGGGGTGAAGATCCGTACCCGGTAGTCGGCCTCCGGCACCGTCGGCGGCAGCAGGAAGATGGTTTCCGACAGATTGGTCCAGGCGGCGAAGGCCTGCATGCCTGCCGGGTCGAACCCTTCGCCGTCCACGACCACGCCCAGCGGGTTGCCGGCCCCCGGCCGGGCGGCGAAGACATCGAGCTGCAGATACTCGAACGGCATGCGGTCGAATGGCATGCGGTCGGACGCGACGGAATCGGATGTGGGCATGGCAGTGCGCATCTGTGACGTGTGCCTGAGGCGGAGGCCGGCGTGCGTGCCGGCGGGAAGCGCCGACGGCGGCGCGGTGTTCGCATAGAATGCGGCCTTTGGCCTGCCGTGCGCAGACGCGCGCCGACGCGATGCATTTTCCGCCTCGCCGCCGTCCTTCTTCCCCCCTCACTCCCACACATCCTTCATGTCCGAGACCCGCCTCGCCGACGCCGCCGATCCCGCCTCCCGCACGTCCAGCCTGCCGTCGGTGCAGCCGTGGATGGTGCTCAAATTCGGCGGAACCTCGGTGTCCAAACGGCATCGCTGGGACACCATCGGCCGCCTCGCCGCGCAGCGCGCGGACGAGGACGATGCGCGCGTGCTGGTGGTGGTGTCGGCGCTGTCGGGCGTGACCAACGAGCTGCAGGCCATCGCGGACGGCCGCGAGATCGCGACGCGCCTCGCCGCGCTGGTGGAACGTCACCGCACGTTCTGCGCCGAGCTCGACCTGGACCCCGACAGCGCGCTCGGCGTGCGCCTGGCCGCGCTGCAGGCGCTGGCCGTCGATGCGCGGGCGGCGACGCGGCCGCTGGACTGGCAGGCCGAGGTGCTGGCGCAGGGCGAGCTGCTGTCGTCGACCATCGGCGCCGCCTATCTGGCCACGCAGGGCCATGACATCGGCTGGTGCGACGCCCGCGACTGGCTGGACGCGGTGTCGCTGCCCAACGCCAGCGACTGGGCGCAGCGGCTGTCGGTGAATTGCCGCTATCTGCACGACGCCGCGTCGCATGCCGGTGCCCCGGCAGGCCCGGATTTCGCCGCGCGCTTCTGCGGCCAGCCCACGCGCATGCTGATCACCCAGGGCTTCATCGCCCGCCATGCCGATGGCGGGACCGCCATCCTCGGCCGCGGCGGCTCCGACACCTCGGCCGCGTATTTCGGTGCGCTGCTGAAGGCGAAGCGCGTGGAAATCTGGACCGATGTGCCCGGCATGTTCAGCGCCAACCCGCGCGATGTGCCCGAAGCGCGTCTGCTCACCCGGCTGGACTACGCCGAGGCGCAGGAAATCGCCACCACCGGCGCCAAGGTGCTGCACCCGCGTTCGATCGCCCCCTGCCGCGACGCCGGCGTGCCGATGGCCATCCTCGACACCGAACGCCCCGCGCTCCCCGGCACCCGCATCGACCGCGGCGCGGCCACGCTGCCGGGCGTGAAGGCGCTCAGTCGGCGCAACGGCATCGTGCTGGTGTCGATGGAAAGCATCGGCATGTGGCAGCAGG